>Ga0114995_10000291_pt1 | contig 34625 bp, 28 predicted proteins | sample ArcticOcean_MG_C_11_FD_87038 | JGI IMG/M metagenome (GOLD analysis project Ga0114995, IMG submission 87038) | Marine microbial communities from western Arctic Ocean - ArcticOcean_MG_CB2_154 | ecosystem: Environmental > Aquatic > Marine > Oceanic | place: Arctic Ocean: Canada Basin | collected... | reverse complement strand
GTGCATTTTTAGTGCATTTTTAGTGCATTTTCGGCAGGCCATTGTCTGTGCCTACGTCCTTGCGTGGGCAAACTTGAGACTCGTGGGAATTGTAGTTGTTGCCTTTGTGTTGTGGAAAATCTAACACCGTCATCGATAAGGCTATACAATTACCCAGCTTCAATTTGTATCCGTGTTAGGGCGTTGCTATGCGTCATCAGGCACTGATAATTTAGATAAAAATATAACAAAGGCAGATGTTTTGAGTATTGAGCATGTTAAGAAAAGACGCACCTTTGCGATAATTTCCCACCCTGATGCCGGCAAGACCACAATTACTGAAAAATTGCTGCTATTTGGTAACGCTATCAAATTAGCGGGCACCGTGAAATCTCGAAAATCTGATAGGCATGCCACCTCAGACTGGATGACCATGGAGCAAGAGCGAGGTATCTCGGTAACTACGTCTGTGATGCAGTTTCCCTATGCGGGGCGCACTGTGAATTTGCTCGATACCCCTGGTCACGAAGATTTCTCCGAGGATACCTACAGAACTCTGACTGCTGTAGATTCCGCCCTGATGATCATTGACGGTGCCAAGGGCGTTGAACCGCGCACCATTAAACTCATGGAAGTATGTCGCCTACGGGACACGCCCATTGTTACGTTTATTAATAAATTGGATCGGGAAATTAGAGATCCGATAGAAGTATTAGACGAAATTGAAGATATTTTACAGATTCATTGTGCGCCTATGAATTGGCCCATTGGCATGGGTCAGCACTTCAAGGGTATTTACGAGTTGGCTGAAGATCGCATTGTTTGCTTTGCTAAAAGCCAAGGACATCATATTCATGCTTATCGGGTCATCGAAGGTTTGGAAAGCGACGAAGCGAAAGAATATTTGGGCTTGGAGCACGCCGACTACGTTGATGAGATTGAACTGGTCCGCGGCGCTAGTCATGACTACAACCAAGAAGATTTTGAAAATGCCACGGTAAGTCCGGTGTACTTTGGTACCGCGCTAGGTAACTTTGGCGTTAGGCAAATGCTTGATGGGTTTGTTGAGCAAGCGCCATCACCGCAGCCAAGGATGACCCAAGCCCGAGAAGTTTTACCGTCTGAAGAAAAGTTCAGTGGTTTTGTATTTAAAATTCAGGCGAATATGGATCCAAAACATAGAGACCGCATTGCTTTTATGCGGGTTTGTTCTGGCACCTATAGGCAGGGTATGAAAATGCGCCACCTTAGAACGAATAAAGATATCAAGATTGCTGATGCAGTGACCTTTATGGCAGGGGACAGGGTACACACCGAAGAAGCTTTTGCCGGCGATATTATAGGTTTACATAATCACGGCACCATTCAGATTGGTGATGCTTTTTCTGAAGGTGAAAAGCATGAATTTATTGGCATCCCGAATTTTGCACCTGAAATGTTCAGGCGCGTCAGAGTTAAAGATCCGCTACGCGGCAAACAACTTGAGAAAGGTGTTAAGCAGCTGGCAGAAGAGGGCGCCACTCAAGCTTTTATGCCGTTGTCGAAGAATGAAATTGTTGTCGGCGCAGTAGGTGTACTGCAATTTGATTTGGTCTCGTTCCGATTAAGAGACGAATACAGGGCCGAGTGTATTTGGGAGAATTCAACTATTTTCACTGCTCGCTGGATTCAATGCGAGGATGAAAAAATGCTTGCGGAGTTCCGTAATAAGAATCAAGAGAATCTCGCGATAGACGGCGGTGGATATTTGACCTATCTAGCAACAAGCAGAGTCAATCTCAGCGTCATACAAGACCGTTGGCCAGACATTAATTTCAGTAAAACTCGCGAGCATTAGATGGCTGGTTTTTATGTGCTAAATGCCTGGATGTGGATTGTTAACTGATGGATAAAGAACAGTTGTTGCAGGCTTTCGCGGAGGTCAGTGGCTTAGATGCTGGAGAATTTGAAATAGCTCTATTAGTCGGTTTGCTGATTGATGGAGCGATGGACTTGCAGGTGGTGCGAACAAATTTTGAGCAGCTTGTTGCAAGTATCAATGAACACAAGATTGATGATGTAAGCCAGTTGTTGGACCTTTTTAGGCAACATGGATTTGGCGATGCGCCACTGGCATCCGTTGACTTAACCCATAGCAGTTTGGATTGGGTTTTAAGGCAAAAACAAGGTATTCCAATAGCCTTGAGTATATTGTTGGTTGAGGGCGCGCGACGGCTTGGGTTTACGGCTACAGGGATAAATTTCCCTGGTCACTTTCTGACACGAATTGATGGTGTATTAGTGGACCCAATGACTATGCGTGTCATTGAGGCCGGAGACTTAGACTTAGACTTGGCCGACGCACCGGCCATGCTGATCAAGGCCAGTACGACAATGGTGGGCTTGCGCATGCTCAATAATATAAAGGCTTTGTATATGCAGGCGAAAAATTGGCTGCAAGTACTGGAAATTATTGATTATCAATTCGCCATTAATGACGGCAGCGCAGAAGTTATGGCTTCGCTTCACTATGAACGGGGTGAGTGCTGGCAGCAATTAGGTGTATTGAGTGCAGCACGCTATGAATTCAATGCGTGCGCGGCAATATGCCCTCATCCACAGCTCACTACCATTGCCGAACAAAGAGCCACGGCACTAAAAGTGCAGGACGAAACCGTACACTAGGTTCAGCTGGCTGGGGTTGAGTGGGCGATGCGCTTTAGGTCATATCCTCGAAAGGATTCGGCGCATCAAGCGATACTGGTTTGCCAAAACCTGGTATGACTATTTCGTTTGAACTAATGGTTAGATCGGCCCCGCTTAAAACATCCTCACCAAATTTGTAAATAGGTGCAATGCTGCCGCTATCTGCGACATCGTTGTAGCTCTGGGCGTTGGCTTCAGCTTGCTCTTGCTTCGCACAAAAACCGGCGTAGGCATTTTTGCCCCAGCGCTGTTCGAGCATTGAACGAGTTTGGCCCGGGGACAGAAATAGTCCAGTTGCGTTATTTCCCCCAAACCCTTTTGAGTTAATAAACGCTCCGCGCATGGTTTCTGGCGCGTGTTCTACGTGCTTCATAGGCAAGTGTAGGTTGCTCTGCTCCACATCGTCTGCGATATGATCAATTGTATCTATGCCAGGCACTATGCCATCCTCCCAGGCGCCAAGAATAGCCGAGAGTTGATCGCCGCCAGCGGGGGCCATTGAGTGACCGACGTAGCATTTAATTGCCCCGACTAACCACTTATCTATGCCAAAGTTAGCGGCCAGTTCGTTAAGAATTTGTGACTCAGTGACGCGGTTTTGCGGCGTGCCTGTGCCGTGTGCTTGCATATAGGTTTGCTCGCGCAAACCTTTTTCGCCAAGAATGGCGCGAGCGGTAGCCATAGTCTTAGCAACCGTTACATAGTTACCTATACCAGGGCCTGGAATGGATTTTTTGTAGCCATCTGCATTCACGGCGACGTCGGCTACGGAACCGAGAACTCGGGCTCCACTTTCCATAGCAAGTTCGTCATCCATTAAGACAATCCACACTGAAGACTCTGCAACCGTAAAACCTGCATTTGAAGAGAAGGGGCGGCATGCGCGTCGATTGTCGACGCTGCTAGATCCATCAAGGGCCATCAAGGCTTCGTCCTCGGCTAGTGCCCCCATAGTGCGATAACCCTCTATCACGCTAGGCACGATGGGTGCCTCTGAGTTGCCAACTATTACTATTCGCTTGCTGCCTGAACGTATTTCGTCTAAGCCTCGTTTAACGCTATATAAGAACGTAGCACATGCGCCAATGATTCCGGCGGTTTCGCCCACTGAGCCCAATACATAGGCGTTGACGAAGTCCCCAGCCATTTCCGGCAGCCCAAGGGCCACGTGCTTAGAGCTTGGGCGCTTACCCATTAATGAATTCTGCATTAACCCGCCGTAAGATTCGGCATCCAGTTGACCCATGGCTGAGCCTGAGTAAACGGCAATTTGGTCAGGCCGGCATAAATTCTTTAGTTCTGGGATTGTAAAGCCCGTTGACCGCAGTGCGTCGGAAGCTGCAAATACGGTCATTTGCAAGCCGCGTGGGTGATTGCGGCTTTGATAGAGGGCGGCTGGATCAAACCCAGTGGGCAATTGGCCCGCACTGGTGACTTTGGACGGTCTATAGTCCGGCAACATCACGCTTAACGGTTCAGTAGTGGTGATCAATACTTCTTTATCGTTAAGCGTTTTAATTTCCCAAGTCTGGGGTATTTCATTGGGTAGTTGCTTCTTCGCCAGAACGAAGCTAACAGGCTGGCTGCCTTCGCCTTTTAGCTGGGCGCTGGACTGCCAATACACTCGCTCCGGATCGAAGTTTTCAATACGCCTGACTAGGGTGTGATCGCGGATGTAAGTACGCTGCTCCGCTTGAGCGGCACTTGCCGGGTCTAAGCCCATCATTTGCGCGAGACTCAAATAGGTTGCATCGCGTTTAGCTTCTGGCAAAGAGTCAATTATCAACCGTCGATAACTGTTGTTAAAGGATACTCTGCCAGCGGAATTCACTCCGCCGCATCCAACGATGACTGGTAGCCGACTTTTATTACTTAACTGAGTCAATGACATTTCCTACTTCGCGGTTGTAAGTACTTTGCTTTAGATTCGTTCTAACGCTACTGCGGTTGCCTCGCCGCCACCAATGCACAATGCAGCAATGCCGCGTTTTTTGCCTTGATTTTTCATTGCATGAGCAAGAGTCACTATGAGTCTGCTACCCGTGGAGCCAATGGGGTGCCCTTGGGCGCAGGCGCCACCAAATACGTTGACCTTACTTGGGTCTAGGCCCAGTGATTGCGTGGTCAACATCGTCACCATAGCGAATGCTTCGTTGATTTCGAATAGGTCAACGCTGTCCAAGTCCCAGCCAGTTTTTGCGAGCAGTTTTTCAATGGCGCCGATTGGCGCTAAGGTAAATTCGCTTGGATGAATAGAATGGGTAGCATGCTCAACGATACGCGCTAAAGGCACTCTTCCAGCAAGCTTACCTTCACGTGTTAGGACTAATGCCGAAGCGCCGTCAGAGATTGAAGAAGCATTTGCGGCGGTAATTGTGCCATCTGCCTTGAAAGCGGGTCGCAGGTTGGGGATTTTGTCGATTTTTGCTTTGCCTGGCTGCTCATCGTCTTTGACAATAGCGCCTTTTATTTCTATCGGTGCAATCTCTGATGCCAAGGATTCGTTTTCTATGGCTGTGCGTGCTCTGGTTACCGACTCAATGGCATAGGCGTCCATAGCTTCTCTGGTCAGTTGGTGCTGATCCGCTGTATTTTGCGCAAAAGAGCCCATAGAGCCGCCAGTTTCTGCGTCTTCTAAACCATCTGTGAACAAAGAGTCGAGCATGCCAGCATGCCCCATTCTCAAACCGGTACGTGCTTTTGCGACTAAATAAGGTGCATTGCTCATGCTTTCCATGCCGCCGGCTACCACTGTATCTGCGCTGCCTGCCCGAATTAGGTCCATGGCCAACATAGTCGCCTTCATGCCAGAACCACAAACTTTGTTGATCGTTGTAGCAGCGCAGCTATCAGGTAACTGCGCGATACGCATGGCTTGCCGAGCGGGCGCTTGCTTCAGGCCAGAGCTCACTACATTGCCAATAATGACTTCGTTGACTTCCGCGCGATCAACTTGTCCATTGACCAACGCCGCTGCGATTGCATGGGCACCTAACTCTGGGGCTGACTGGGATGCAAGGCTGCCTTGAAAGCTGCCAACTGGAGTGCGTGCTGCTCCGAGAATATAGATTGATTCGCTCACTGGTTCGTCCCTATTGTAGTGCTAAACAGATTGGAAAAATTTCAGGCCACGCATTGCGGCCAGATGACTAATTAATATTCTGTTGAAACTCTTCCTTTATCCAGCTGAGTTTACTGAGAGACTCTGTTGACGGCTACTGCTGAGTGCTATGAATTCTAATTCTTCTGGGTCTAAATCAGCCAGCAGGTCGCTTAGGTTTCTTTGAATCGCGGAATTAGCTCTGCAAAGTTGCATGGGCGAAAATTAATATCGAGCTGGTTGAGTAGAATTTTTGTCCACCCTGTAGTAACAGCACCGGAGGAACCGGGTAAGCTAAAGATTAAGGTGCCATTGGCTAGTCCCCCGACGGCCCTAGATTGGATGGTAGACGTGCCGATTTCTTCGAAGGAAATTTGTCGAAATAGTTCGCCAAAGCCCTCAATATTCTTATCGAACAGCGGCTTAAGTGCCTCGGGAGTGCTGTCTCTGCCGGTAAAACCAGTACCACCCGTGGTAATAACTACATTTACTTCTGGCATGGCAATCCATTTGGAGGCGATAGCTCTGATGGCGTAGATATCGTCTTTGACAATGGCTCTTGCATGCAGCTCATGACCGGCGTCAACGACGTATTGACTCAACAAATCACCGGATTTGTCATCCGCAGGTGTACGGGTATCGGAAATGGTCAGAATTGAGCAGGAAATTTTTGACATATTTTTGACATAGTGAGAATTGCGATTAGCGACACAAGTAGCTAGAGTAACGCGAATCTTCAGATAGTCCAAAAAATTGCAAAAACAGCTCATCGAAGGAGACCGGCTTTTTTTTATAGCCGAGAACCTAGCAAAAGAATTTTCATCGTTTCCTGACATTAAGCGAGAGGAACAGCCTGTTCCTGGGTTATTGTCGAAATACGATATCGAACAACTTAACGACAAGCTTTCGGCTCTGGATATAGACGCCTATATAGAAGCAGTCGTGGCTCCAGCGGAAGCCCAAGGCAGAGAGCCGGCGCCACCGGTGATCCGGCAGTTGGGCAAAGTCTTAGAAGAAGACAGCCTAGGACCGTTTTATCAAGCGGTTCTGTTGATGGACTTTCCCGGTGGAGAAAAGCGCCCGGTAGGATTTATTGCTCAGGATAGATCAAGTGAGAAGGGTAGTTGGATGCCCCAACACCATTTGCGGGCTGCCTCTTTTGCAGAATATTGTTCGGCCAGAGCCCTTCCCTTGGTTAGTTTCATGGATACTCCTGGAGCCGATGCGGGCGAAGAAGCCAACGCTAATAATCAAGCGCACAGTATTAGTCGGCTTATCGCAGAAATGAGCAATGTAGATGTGCCTACTGTAGGTGTTATCTACGGTGTGGGTTATTCCGGCGGCGCTATACCTTTGGCCGCAAGTAATTTGATCCTGTGTTTGCGCGACGGCGTGTTCAGTACTATTCAACCTGCGGGTTTGGCGAATATTGCCCGCCGTTTAAACTTGTCTTGGCAGGAATGCGCAAAATACGTTGGTTTGTCTGCTCCAGAGCTACATGCTCAGGGCAACATCGACGCCATAGTTGACTACAGTCCCAACGATCCACCGCAACAAATCGAAAAGCTGCGCAGTGCGTTGGTTGGTAGTATCGTAAATATCGAAAGTTTAACCAAAGATTTTGTTGCCGAAAATCCATACATCTTGGATCACTATAAGCAAAGTCTTTTGCGCTATCTGAAGCCTTCAAGTCAGCTCCAGGCGATGGAGAATAGTGCGTCTTTGACACTGACTAAAAATCCAACAGAATATGTGAACGTGTTTGGCATCGCCTACCGGTATCTTCGTTACTTACAGGTGCGTAAACGAATCAAGGCGACTAGTGTCCAACAATACGGGCGTCTAGCTAGCCAAGAAATTCCTTCCGGCGAATTGCATATTCGTGCAGATCGTGAGCGTCGTCAGACCTTCCTATATTGGTTACAAGACCCAGATAAAGTGGTCTATGATGAAGCGCTATCGAAAGCGTGGCGTAACTACACTGATAAGCGCCAAGCAATGAACGACGAACGCGGTCGAATTGCACAAATGATTTTTGGTGAACCCAAAGAAAACTACGAGTTAGCCAGAAAGAATATTCTTTCAACGGTAGGTGCATTTCTCTACAACCGTTGGAAAAAGGAAGCGGCTGGTAATTTAGAATCGCTGAAAAGCTATCTTCAAAGGCATGAAGACACTCGGCACATACTGCAAATCGCAGACGTTAAAAATCCCCGAGAGTTTCTCTTGGCAGCAGCGGATACAAACCTGCAATCACTGCTAAAGGAACGTTTTTCCTACGAAGGTAAAAAGCTACTTGCTGAACAGACTGTAGCCGGACTGTCGGATACATTTGTGTCTAAACAGCTGGCTGCTGAGTTGAACATGCTCATTACTGGGCCGCGTCTTATTGACGGTACTGAAGGCTCTGATGTGAAGGCCAATAGAAGTTATTTGGTCTCTCTGTCTGCTGGACAGATAGAACCGGTAGCCAATGGCAGTGAACCCATCTCACTTGCGGATATGACTATCCTTGATGTTTTGCTGCACGATGAATTACGCGACGATTTCATTAAAGAATGCGAAAACCTGCTTTTGTTCGATGCCTTTTATGATGAAGCAATTGGGCGTCTAGAGACCATTGCGCACGAAGCACAGGCTGATCAAACATTGTCGTTAGACAGTGCTGAGAAATTGATTGATGGGTCTTTGGCAGCGACAGCGTTGATGTTGAAAATCCAGGCCAGTGACGCTGAAGGTAAAGCCGCGCTTAAAAACCAACTATTTGATTGGTACCAGCGTGTTTTGAAGATGCCGAAAGGTGCTGAGTTTTTCCGCACAGTAGAAGAGTGGAAAAAGCTCAGTTTTGCGCATTTGGCAGATGCTCTGTTTGTTATTGTGACCTATTTCTTCGGTACTTTACTCAACTCTTATGTGGTTGCGCAAAGAGACGGCAAGAATTACCAGGGGCGCATTACGCCACGCAATATTGGTCGTCGTAAAGATTTCTGGAATCGCTTAGATATGGCGTATAACGATCTGCAAATGCAGGGCGTTTTGCGCAAAGTGAAGGCTAACAATAAGTTTGGCTACCAGGATATTATTGATCGTTACTTTGATCAGTGGGAAAATCGCTATGACGATCTGCTTAGTTCTGATCCTTGCTCGTTTCCAGGCTTCCGTCTTTCCATAGAGAATGCATTGAATAACGATCTGCCCCCTTGTGGTGTGGTTACCGGAATTGGAACACTGAAAGAAAACTCTGAAGGCACAATAGCTAACCCACGAGTGGGTGTTGTGATCTCCAATGTGCAATTTCAAGCGGGCGCCTTTGATATGGCTAGCGCTGAGAAAGTTTGTCGGTTGTTGGTCGAGTGCGCAGAGCAAAGTTTGCCAGTAGTTTGTTTTATCTCTTCGGGAGGCATGCAAACCAAGGAAGGCGCGGGCGCTCTGTTCTCAATGGCTGCTGTAAACGATCGAATTACACGATTTGTTAGAGATCACGATTTGCCAGTTATTATATTTGGCTATGGTGATTGTACAGGTGGCGCTCAAGCAAGTTTTGTAACCCACCCACTAGTTCAGACGTATTACTTTTCTGGCACTAGCATGCCTTTCGCTGGGCAAATTGTTGTGTCGTCGAATTTGCCGCTGAAGTCTATTTTGTCCAATTATCTTTCTACTACCCCGGGCTCTATGCAGGGTCTAGTTCAGCATCCATTCTATCCAGAGTTGGAAGAGAACCTTGCGCAAGTAGACGCGGAAATTCCGCATCCAAAAGACTCCGTTGAACAGGTCATTGCTGGGATTTTGTCCGGCGGCTTAGAAGAGCAGCGACCGATAGTTGTGGCGCAAAGATCTGTCTTTACAGATGAAGAACTCATTCGTCCTACGCGCAAGGTTTTGATTCATGCTCGAGGTTGTACTGCAGCGAAATTGATTCGCATCGCTCAGCAGCAAGACATAGACGTTGTATTGGTGCAGAGCGATCCAGACATGGACTCCATGGCAGTGGACCAACTGCGACCACAAGATACCGTTGTATGTATTGGTGGTAACACACCTGATGAAAGTTATTTGAATGCCATGAGTGTTCTGAATGTTGCTGAAAATGAGGGTGTAGACAGTTTACACCCTGGCATCGGCTTCCTCTCTGAAAACTCAGGTTTTGCGGAGTTGGTGCGCAGTAGAGGTATTAACTTTATTGGGCCACCAGTTGCCAGCATGGAAACGATGGGTAACAAGTCTAATGCAATTAATACCGCGTTAAGATTGAAAGTGCCGGTCGTTCCAGGCAGTCACGGCATCATGACAAATGTTGAAAGAGCGGCAGAAGTTGCTCTGGATATTGGTTATCCAATCCTAATCAAGGCGGTGCATGGTGGTGGTGGTAAGGGTATTCAGGTTGTAGAAGGCCCTCAAGAGTTTGAACAACTGTTTCACCGAGTGGGGCTAGAAGCACGCAGCGCCTTTGGCAATGGTGATGTTTATTTGGAAAAATACGTAACCTCGCTGCGTCATATTGAAGCACAGTTGTTACGTGATACCCAAGGTAATACCCGTGTGTTGGGTATTAGGGACTGCAGTGTCCAGCGCGATAAGCAGAAGGTGATTGAGGAGTCTGGTTCAACCATGCTGCCTGCCGATTTGCTTGCGACTGTTTTACGGTCCACCGCAGACATTGCTAATGAAGTCGGCTACGTCGGTGCGGGTACCGTTGAATTTATTTACGATCTGGACTCCAATGCCGTGTATTTCATGGAAATGAACACGCGCTTGCAGGTTGAACACCCTGTCACAGAGTGGACTTCTGGTGTAGATATTGTCGCCGAGCAATTTAGAATTGCCTCTGGTGAATCTATTGCTGATCTGAAAGTTGTAGAAAATGGCTACTCAATTGAAGCCAGGGTGACGGCGGAAAGATTGGTGGTCCAAGCTGGTGGTGATGTGGTTTTCCGACCCCATCCAGGGCAGATAGATGAATGTATATTCCCTGAAGAAGAGGGTGTAGAAATCATCACCACGGTTGGGCCAGGTAAATTTGTATCGCCATATTATGACAGCATGGTTGCGCAGTTAGTGGTGCATGCAAAAACGAGAGATGCCGCTGCAGATAAGTTAATCGATTATCTGAGCCGAGTGGTCATTACGGGTATATGCACCAATATTCCATTGCTGCGCATGATTCTTGCTGATGAAATTTTCCGCAAAGGTGAATACGACACCAATTACTTGCCTAAAATGTTGCAGCGGATTGATATCGACACACTGGTGAACGAAATTGAATCTAATAGCGGTGCTAAAGGTGAAAATATCGACAGCAACGCTGTGCATATTGATGGTAGTGATGAGCTCAAGGTACTTGCTCCAGCGACTGCAATTTTCTATAGCGCACCGTCTCCGGCTGATCCAGAATATGTGGCTGTGGGACAAAAGATTGGTTTGACAGAGACGTTGTGTCAGCTAGAAGCTATGAAGATATTTAATCCACTGACACTCAAGGACTTTAACTCTGGTGGTGTGGTCTATGACCCTCAGCGCAGTTATCAGGTTACCAGGGTGAATATCAGCAATGGTCAGCAGGTCAATGTAGGAGATTTGCTGTTTGTAGTGAAACCGGTCTAAGACGCGGTCTTATTTACACAAAACTCTTAAGTGGCGTAACCATTCTTGTTACGCCAACTCCTTGGGCACTTGAGCGCCCAGATAAGGAAGTGCAATGGCTAGTAGAGCTAGCTAGTTAAAACGTAAACGCCTCTGCAAATGCAAATGGTGGCCACGGTCAAAATAATTCGGCGGCTGAGTTTTTCAAAATCCGCGTCGTTCCATTTCGCTAGTAACATCGTGCCTACGCGAGTGCCCAGTATTGCCACCCCAAGTGAAGCGGCAAATATCCAACTCGGTAACTCGCTAGACAGAGATATAAGCGCCCCGTAGTACAAAATTCTCAGCAAGTGACCTATGGTTTGGGTAAGCGCCTTGTTAGCCACTATGGCTTGCCGGCCTAGACCACTGTTGATGTAAAACACATCCAATATAGGGCCCGCAGCACCAGCTATGAGTTGTGCGAAAGTGACAACAAAGCCGCATATCACAGTTGTCAAAGGTTGGGTGATGTTTAATCCTTTTAACCGGCTACTCCACTGTGCGGCCCAAGGAAAAACGCCGATCGCGATAAGCACTACGCCGGGGTCTGGCACTAAGACCAGCCATGTGGCGATGCCTACAGCGCAGGCGGCTCCTAAAGCGTAACCGGGTAGCAGGCGCCAAATTAGATGTTCTCTGAGCAGTAGTGTTCTTGAACCGTTAGCCATGGCCTGAGTAGCGCCATGTAATATCATGGCGCTGGAGACGGGGAGTATCGTGATCAGTACTGCCATAAGTACCGCACCGCCGGCCATTCCGACCAATCCAGACAACACGCTGGTGAGAAAAGCGGTGATTATAATGGCGATATAGAGCATTGGGCGAGAATAAATACATATGATTCATGAAAAAAGCGACGAATAAGAATATGATCAAGTCTCATTGCGCAAGAATTTGAGTCATGATTGAAAATCTAGAGACATTAGTTGCACTGTCCAAGGCTGGCACCATGATGGAAGCCAGTACTGCTTTGCGTATTTCCCAATCTGCCGTGAGCAAGAGAATTGCTTCATTAGAACGCTACTATGATCGTGAACTGATAGAGCGCCATGGCCGCCGGGTGGTACTCACTCATCATGGAACCAGGTTAGTAGAGCGCGTGACGCCCCTCTTGTCCGAGCTGCGCAGTGTATTTTTGGAAGATAACGCTTTGCGCAAAGGCAAGATTATCTTGGGTGTGTCTGAGGCTATTTTGGCTAGCTGGGGCTCTGATCTTTTCTCGAAAGTGCGTGACGTGATGCCTAGTGTGGAGTTTGAGTTCCATGCCCAGCGATCTCCGGTGGTGCTTGATCGACTGCGCTCCGGTGAATATATGGTGGGTATTTGTACTGGTAGTCCAGATGCAGATTCTGATTTGGTATCCGAAGTCATTCGCCAAGAGCCTATGGTGATTATTCCCTCTGGTCTTGGCGCGCTGAAGTATAAAAGCGGTGATGCATTAGATGTGATGACCATTGAATCGCGTTCTGGAGCCTGGGGGTCGATTGAGGAAAATATGCAGCGCATGAACCTCAATAGGGTAGCCTCCTTGGAATCTTTTTTTGCGGTGGCGCAAATGGCCCTTGCTGGATTTGGTCATGGCTTAGTGCCTGTGGGCGTGGCGCGCACTTTGGGTGTATCTATGGATCGAATTTTAGAATTGGACAAATCAGCGTTGACGCGCCCGGTCAGGTTTGTGGCGAGAAAATCTATGTTTTCTCAAGTACTAGTGCGCTCTTTCTATAACGAAGTGTCGCGCTTAGCGGGGGAGATGGAAGGCGATTTAGAGAGTTAATAGGCATACGTTTAACAAAAGGCTTGGCCCCGCAAAAGAGGGGGCCCGGAGAAACGCTAGCCTTAATCAGTTCAAGATTTGAGTTGGGCCTCGCTCTCTTTGCGGCATAAGTCTGCTAAGCCTTCGACCCAAATGGGGCTGTCGTTGATACAAGGGATTAACGTGAAGGTTTCGCCTCCTGCTTCCATAAAGGTCTCGTGACCCTGCATCCCCATCTCTTCCAGAGTCTCTAGGTTATCAACGACAAAAGCGGGGCAAACTACAGCAACATGCTTAATTCCCTTGCCCGGCAGTTCCTCTAGAACCTTATCGGTATAGGGGGTTAACCAAGGTAAGCGGCCCAGGCGCGATTGAAAACTAACGCCGTATTGATCGTCCTTCAAGCCAAGATATTTAACGATCTCCTTGGAAGTCTCATAGACTTGGTGGCGATAACAGGTGTCATGAGCTGGGGAGGGTACATTGCAACAATCATCGCAATTTAGACAATGTTCGTTGGTTGGGTCTGCAGTTGTCAGGTGACGCTCAGGTAGACCGTGATAGCTGAATAATAAGTGATCCCATTTTTCTGGTAGGTGCTCACGGATGACTTCGCCCCACGCCTCGACATGCTGTGGTTGTTTGTAAAAGGGTGGCATCACGAAGGAAGACATACCCTCGGGCAAGGCTGCCAGAGTAGCTTCTATAGACGTGGTGATTGTCGAGTCTGCGTGTTGTGGGTACAGGGGAATAATGCACACGTTATCCACGCCACGAGCCTGTAGGGTGCGGATACCATCGTCAATGCTCGGACTGCCGTAGCGCATGCTTAGCGCTACAGGTTCGCCCAGTGCAGCTTCTAAGCTATCTGCCAATGTTTGGCTTTTGACTAATAGCGGGGAACCCTGGTCTGTCCAGATTTTTTCGTAGGCTTCTGCGCTGTTCTTCGGTCTAAAGGGCAGAATAAATCCGCTGACGATAATCTTGCGCAAGAACCAGGGCACATCTAAGACATGCCGATCCATCAAAAATTCACCAAGATATTGTCGAACATCCTTCACCGATGGAGATTTAGGCGTGCCCAAATTGATAAGGAGGAAACCGTTCTTCGTTGACTGGGCTGTTTGCATGAAAAGACTCTGGGTTAGTAGTTTGAGAGTTAGTTTAAACTCTTTGCGACGCCGCTTTTTTAGCACCGGCTATGTGTATATCTAGTGAATTTGCATACATTGAGATAGTATTCTGCTCCTTTCTAGAAAGCGTAAAGCGAACATCGTGACATTAATTGTAGACTATGATGCAGGAAATTTGGCCAGCGTCAAAAGAGCCTGTGAGCAGGTAGGTTTGGCGGCCGAGTTTTGTTCTGATCCGGACCAATTACGACATGCCCAACGGGTGATTTTCCCCGGCGTAGGGGCTGCTGGTAGCGCTATGGCTAGTGTCAAAGCTCGCGGCTTAGATGAAGCGCTACGGGAAGTAATAAACAATGGTTGTCCGGTACTGGGTATTTGCCTCGGCATGCAGATCTCGCTAGATTATTCTGAAGAAAACGATACAACCACACTGGGCATTATCGCCGGTGGCGTAAGTCGCTTCCGCATGGACCGCCCGGATCTCAAAGTTCCGCACATGGGTTGGAACGAGGTCTGCGTCAAGCAACCCCACCCAGTTCTTAAAGGCATAGAAGCTGGCGATGAGTTCTATTTTGTCCATGGCTATTTCCCAACACCGAAAGAATCTTCAGCGGTCTTAGCCACCACAGACTATGAAGGCCACTTTGCCAGTGCTATTGGTAAAGGCAGTTATATAGGCACGCAATTTCACCCGGAAAAAAGTGGACGCGTGGGTTTACGTTTATTAAGTAATTTTGCGCAATGGGACGGTCAATGTTAAGCAAACGTGTTGTTGCCTGTTTAGATGTGAGAGATGGCCACTTGGCTAAGAGTGTCAAATTTGTGAATACGCAAAATATTGGCGATCCAGTGGAAAAAGCTCACGAGTACTATATTGATGGCCTCGATGAGTTAGTTTTCTATGACATAACGGCCTCAAGTGATAAGCGCAATATCATGTTGGACGTGGTCGAAGCTGTGGCTAGCCAAGTATTTATTCCATTGTCGGTAGGCGGCGGCATTCGCAGTGTCAGCGACGCCACAGATTTGCGTTTAGCTGGAGCGGAAAAAATCAATGTTAACTCAGCAGCGGTAAAGCGCGCTGAGTTGATTGATGAATGCTCTGCAGCCATAGGCAATCAAAACGTAGTGTTATCTATGGATATTCGCAAGGTGCCTAAATCTAATGAGATACCCAGCGGCTATGAGATTGTTATCAATGGTGGCCGCTCGCCCATGGGGTTAGATGCACTGGCATGGGCTTTAGAAGGTGAAAAGCGCGGTGCTGGTGAGTTAGTTATTAACTCTATTGATGCTGACGGCACGAAAGATGGCTATGAAATTGGGCTAACTTCAATGATCGCTCAAGCAGTTCGTATCCCTGTCATCGCATCTGGCGGTGCTGGCTTGCCCGAACATTTATACGAGGTTTTGACTGAGGGTCACGCCGATGCTGCGCTAGTGGCGTCTATGGTCCACTACGGTGATTACAAGGTCAGCGAGCTTAAGGGATATTTACACGAGCAGGGTTTAAAAATACGCATGTCTTGGTAGCGCAATTTACGCAACTAGATATACAGAGAGTTGACAGCGTTTGCTGAGATTTAATAAAGGGTTATCTGATGGGGAATAATATGAAGGCAATACAAGTAGACGGTGAAGGTTTGGTTTGGGCCGATTATGCCGCCCCTGAATGTGGTCCGGGAGAAATTCGCATTCAGGTAAAAGCCACGGCGATTAACCGAGCTGATTTAATGCAAAGAGCCGGCGGCTACGCACCACCTCTAGGTGCCAGTGAGATCATGGGTTTAGAGTGCGCTGGCGAAGTGGTAGAGCTGGGAGCAGGTGTTGATGGTTTTAAGTTGGGTGATGGCGTATGTGCACTGTTGGCAGGCGGAGGCTATGCCGAGCAAGTAGTTGTGCCAGCAGGGCAGGTGTTACCCATACCTAGTGGACTCAACTTTGTTGAAGCAACCGCATTGCCAGAAGTATTTGCTACCGCGTATCTAAACCTCTATATGGAAGGTGCTCTACAAGACGGCGAACGTGTTATTTTGCATGCTGGCGCCAGTGGCGTTGGTACTGCTGCAATTCAAATGCTCAAGCACACTAACAACCCAAGCTTCGTCACGGTCGGTTCTGAAGACAAACTTTCTCAGTGTGTGGCCCTAGGTGCTGACGGAGGATCCATTCGTCACGAAGGGTCGTTCTTGACCAAAGCTCAAGAATGGGCGGGGGCAGGTGGCGTGGACATGATCTTAGATCCTGTTGGTGCTCAATATCTCAGCGACAATCTAACGGTGTTGGGGCTGGGCGGGCGCTTGGTACTCATTGGTTTGATGAGTGGTATACAGTCAGAAATTAACCTCGCTATGTTGATGATGAAGCGCACTCGAGTCATTGGTTCGACGCTACGGGCACGACCAATCGCGGAAAAAACTGCTGTTATGCAGGGTTTATTCAAAGACGTTTGGCCAAAGATTGCCACAGGCGACATTCGTCCGATTATTGACGCGCAATTTCCTATCCAAGAAATGCAAGCGGCTCATACTCTGATGGCTGGCAATGGCACTGTTGGTAAAGTTGTACTGAGTATTGGGTAGAGTTGAGTAGAGGAAGTGGCGCGTTGATTGCAGCCACTTCATTCTCCTTCATTGACTTCAACTTGCAGCGCTTGGCAATGACGCTAACCGAGGTTAGTAATGTTTGCGGCGGCGAGCGTCTTCGTGGGATTTCACAAACGCAAGGCAAGTACACAAGATAGCTATTTCTTCCTCGCCTGGTTCTATCTCAACGGTCATAACCAGTTTTTTTGAGCTAAGGCTGAATAAACTAAATAGGGATGCTATAAGGTGCGGGAAGCTGGTATGAGCTACGGTTTTACCGTTGCGAATAAAATTATGCTTCGATATCCAACCACTAACCACCTCAATCGTATAGTCATCAGGTCCAGGAACATCGAGGATGAACGATGATCCTAAAGTGCCATATTCGTACCATTTTCTCGTGGACACATCTTTAAGGTGAGCAAACAACTGCTCCCCAACAAAAATTTTATAGTGATGCCACTGGCGTGATGAATCGTCTTCTTCTATAGAGGCTAATTGTTCACCCTGCACATTTTGCAAAGACATTTTTGCCCCGTCGGACCAAAAATCATTTTTAGCAATATATTTGGCAACGCCAAAAAATTCCGAGATGAGATATTCCTTTTTAAAGAAGCCACTTGCCCTTATTTCATATCGCACATTGAACCCTATTATTATTTCCGAAGACCATTTTGCACCGGTTGGTTACGACTGTGTGAATTTTTAGTTGCCTTGTTCGTATGCTGAAAATTATTTGCGACCATGTGCCTTGTACATGCCAATTGGCACTGACATAGCGCAACCTCAACCTCTAAGAAGTTTGTCTTATGGGTGATCTACGTTTAACAGATACAAACCGGAGCGGTCATCGTTGCTTATACTGATAATTTTTCCAACTGAAGAGCACTTTAGAAAATTAAAGCTAGCGCAAATTGTGCAAGCGCTTTATGCGTCGGGATAAGCGCGGCGGTTTGCTCGATAACCAGTGCGAAGGGGCTTTATAGTCAACTTTGCGCCTAAATTTCGGGGTGTTCAGGTGGGTTAGATATCCGCTAGGATGTGCCCCGAGTGATCGCTGTGAGCGATGGTTATTTAGCGTGACTGTGATTCGTGGCATGATTTACCTATTTCAGTGAGGGCAGCTTGCAGACTAATAAACTTCGTCGAGTACTCAGCTTTTGGGATGTGTTCTTTATTGCGGTTGGTCAAATCATTGGCGCTGGGGTTGTAGCTCTAACCGGTATTGCCATTGGTATGACCGGTCCTTCTGTGATCCTTGCCTATTTCTTTGCCGGTATTCTTGTACTGGTCGTTGCAATACCCATTATGATCGCGGGCACATCTTTGCCTGCCACTGGCGCATATTATACGTGGTCGTCGCGAATCGGCGGCGGTTGGCTGGGTTCTATTGTGCTGCTGCTTATACTGCTGGCAACAATTTCTCTGAGTCTTTACGGCAGTTCCTTTGGCCTGTACCTAAACCCCTTATTTCCGGCGCTGTCTGTTAACCAGTGGGGTTTGTTAATCATTGTTGTACTGGGCTGTGCGAATCTGTTTGGGCTGCAAATGGCCTCTAAAGTACAAATGTTTCTGGTGTTGCTTCTTATGTCTGCTTTGGCTGTTTATGCAGGGTTCGCCATTCCTCAGCTCGATACCGCTTTGCTGACACCTATGTTCCCCAAGGGCATTGTTGGATTTATTACTGCGGTTTTCTTGCTCAAGTTCGCCACCGGTGGAGCTTATCTTGTGGTGGGCCTTAGTGGCGAGATGATCAATCCTCGGCGTACTGTTGTTGTAGTTATGATTTCGGCGACGCTTGCAGTTGTTGTAGTTTACGGGTTTGTTGCTCTGGCCAGTGTTGGCGTTATTCCTTGGCAGGAAATGATCAACCAGCCGCTTACCGTTGCTGGCCGCGCGTTTTTGCCGGGTTGGGCGATGACGTACTTTCTCATTGCCGGCGCAGGGCTGGCGATATGTACAACTTTAAATTCGCAGTTTATTCAACTACCTAGATCTTTTATGGTTGCCAGTTGGGACAATTTGCTGCCTAAGTGGGTAGGGGAGTTGAATCGTTATGGCGCGCCCTATGTAATTATTTTAGGTATGTTGGCGGTTGGTGCAATGCCTTTGGCATTTGGTTTAGATATTGGGGACATCGCCAGAGCCGCTACCATTTCGGCGAGTTTTCCAGCATTTATTGTGTTTTGGGTAGTCACACAAATTCCTAAGAAATATCCCGAAGCTTACAAGCAGTCTGTGTTTCAGCTTAGTCAAGGGTGGATGTGGGCACTGTTCCTGTTTTCTGAACTCGCCAGTGTCGTTGGGGTGTACTTTTTGGCCCAAGATTTATCCACCACGGTGATCATTGTGTTGTTGCTATGGATAGCCGTCGCGGTCGCCTATTACCCTTTACGTAAGCACTACCTCGCCAGTAAGGGGGTAGATCTGGACGCTCTAACGACTGATAAAGAAATATTTAATTCTTAGAAGTAAGCTTGATAAGGCTGCGAAACTAATATGGAGTAGTAGGCAGCTAGGCAGCTAGGCAGCTAGGCAGCTAGGCACTGGGGGCAGAAGGGCAAAAGGGTAAGAGAGCGTGAGGGTAAGAGAGCAAAGTTTGCTGGGCTGCGCATGGAAAGAGTGCAACCGCAAGCCAGACAAATGTCCGGCCATTGCTTGCTGTGCATAAGGTTTACTCTGGATGAACTCGGATCACAGCGCCTTGGTTGCCATCGGTAATGATATAGAGCAATTCATCCGGGCCTACGCGAACGTCGCGTATTCTTGCATCTAGTTCTGCAAACAATGTTTCTTCTGCTGTTACTTGTTGGTTTTCTACGGTTAAGCGTCGTACTTCCATATTCACCAAAGCGCCTACGAACAAACTGTTTTTCCACTCAGGGAATTTTTCTCCTTCATAAAACGCCATGCCTGAAGGTCCGATTGAGGGCACCCAAGTATATTGCGGCTGTTGCATGCCCTGATATTCTGTTAGCGGCGAAACATAGGCGCCGTTGTAATCCATGCCGTAAGTAATGGCGGGCCAGCCATAGTTGTTGCCCTTAGCAATTATGTTTAGCTCGTCACCGCCTTTTGGTCCGTGTTCGTTTAGATAAACTGTGCCGTCTGTGGCAACAGCTAAGCCTTGTGGGTTGCGATGACCATAGCTCCAAACCTTGGGCGCTTGTGGGAATGGGTTGCCTTGGGCTGCGCTGCCATCTTTGTTAATGCGGATGGTTTTACCTAGATGGGATTGGAGGTCTTGGGCGTGCTCTCTGAAGTCGAAGCCGTCACCCGTGGTGATGAGCAACAAGTCGTCGCTGGTGAAGGCCATACGGGCACCGTAGTGCAGGGGTGCGTATTTGCGTGGATTGGCAGTAAATATGACCTCCACGTTCGTTAGCGCATTGCCTTCAAGGGTTGCTCGAGCAACTGTGGTGCCATTTTCTTCGCTATCGCCTTCCGCGTAGGAAAGGTAAAGGGTGTTGTTGTTTGCGAAGTCTTTGTCTAACAGCACGTCGAAGAGGCCGCCTTGGCCGTCACGGTACACTGTCGGCACACCGGTAATAGGGTCGCTGAGGCTACCGTCTGTACCAATTCGCCTGAGTGTACCTTCTAGTTCCGCAACCAATAAATCGCCGTTGGGTAAAAAATCAACACTCCATGGAAAGTTCAGTCCTTGGGCTAGAGTCTCTAGTCGATAAGTTTGCGCTCCGGCAGTGGCGGGTAACGCAAACGACAAGATAGTGGCAAGGGTAAATGATTTAAGCAGGGTGACGCCCATTACTTGTGCATTGTGAGAGATTTGCTGAAACAGTTGCTGCGTCTTTTCCATTTGCTTTCCTTGCTGAGTGGGTTTGGCCAAATGCTTAACAGTGCTATTGTGCCACATTGAAATGCGTTAAATTTGGACTATTTGATGCCGCTTTTACGACTGAACATTATCATGGGAGTAGAATTTTGTTATTACGGATATACGGTTTTTTGGCGGCAGTAGTTGCGACCTACACTGTTGCAGTTATTGGCTATTCGCAAATTAACTTGCAGAATTTGGTGGATATGGGCATAGCGGTAGATTTCGCCATGCGCATGCAAACATTGCAGCATGATTTGGTAGGAATGTTGGACTTGTTTTTACCTATCGTAATTGTCGCGTTGCTGTTGGCGTTCCTAATTGGCGGGCTGATTATTCGCCGTGTGCCCCATTTGCGCACCATAGGTTATGTTTTGGCCGGCACCATGGGTATTTACACTGTGATTGTCAGCCTCGGGTTAATGCTGGGTACCAACCCAATAGCCGTGACCAGAAGCGCTGTTGGATTGCTATCTCAGGTCGGTGCTGGCGCTGTGGGCGGGTTAGTTTTTGCATTAATTACCGCTAAAGCGAGTGCAAAGTCTCTTGCAGAAGAATTAAATCCTGCTACGGGTTAATTTAAGCATTATTCAAAAGAGTACTTAAACACAAATTACAGAACCTTCCCTGGCCGGTCTCAAGGTCAGGCTTTAAGGAAGTTCGGCAACCGGCCAACTGCCGTCGAGATGAAATAAAACACGACTTTATGCCAAGTATCACAGTTGCATGAGGTTTTTGCTCACCTTTCTCAAGGCATTTGCCTTTGCCGGCCATGGCACCGCTAGCTATATGTATAGCCATGCAAAGCCAACCACAAGAATGCCAACTTTCCCCCGCCTCATATAAGCCGGTTATCTGTAGTAGCCTGGGTAATTGGGTTGCGCGGTGTGGCTGGACGACTTGGCCGTTATCCAAAGTACCTTGGTCTTCTTGTTCCTGTTGGTCATCAGGGTTCACTCTTATTGAACTTTTGCTCGCCCTAGCCATCACAGCAATTTTGTCGCTAATCGTTGTACCCAGTTATCAAGCCTATATCCAACAAAGCCATAGAGTTACCGCTCAGACTGATTTAACCACTTGCGCCCAGCGTTTAAGGAACCGGGCGGGTAGTGGAATGTCTTACCTGAACTTTGCCGACACCAATGGCGACGGCCTGGGTAACAGCAATACGGGTCCAATTGCCAGTGATGTTTGTACGCCGGTCAGTCATATTCAGGGTAATTATCAACTTTCCATTCGAGGTACCTTGTCTGAATTCGCGCTGACAGCGACAAGTGTCAACGACAATAGAAACGCAGGTGCCCTTGGTTTGGCGAGCACAGGTGCTAAGTTTTGGGATGAAAATGCAGACGGTATTGTTGGCTTTGATGAAAATGATTGGCTTGCTGTAGATGAAATTTAGCCTGCGCCCTACACCTCTTAAGTTGGCGCAAAGGGGTTTTTCGTTACTGGCTTTACAGGTGGCCATGATCGTTTTGAGTTTTGGCATACTGGGGCTTAACGAGTCTTTGTTAAGCAGCTTTGACCAAAGCAATGATGCATTGAGCAGAAGTTACGCAGTGCTTGAAAGTAAGAGTCTGTTACAGAGGGTGAGAAGCCACCAAAGTAGCTTGGGCGAATTTACCGAGCATTATTCTAATCTAGTATTTCATCAATCTGCGCAACCTGTTGGCTCTTGTTTACATAGAACCTGTTCTGCATCGGCGTTGGCTGATTTTGATGTGGCGTTGTGGCAATGCGCGCTGTTTGGCAACGATCCCAACTCAGAGGCCTGTGCGACTTTGAGGCCCATTGGCCTGGCAGCTGGGGAGATGCATTTGCGACTACCTCAAGCTCGGCTGGCTTTGACCATTAATCGGCGGTCGGGGTCTACTGGAAGTTTGCTTGCGCAGATTCGATGGCAGGGTCCGGGCCTCCACGAACAAATGTTAAATTTTGGGGTTAGGTAATGCAGCCCGACGCGCTGGTGAGTTTGCATCGAGCTTTTCTGTCCTCTGAGAGAATTTCTTCGAGATATATGAGGGTGCCCTCGCTGAGTTGCATAGAAAAGCCGTTTAAAAGGCCCGTTAAGAAACTCTTTGAAAAGTTCCCTGAAAAGTTCCCTGAGAAGTACCCTAAGAAGTTCTATAAGGAGTTCTATAAGGAGTTCTATAAGGAGTTATATAAGAAGCCAAGTCAGAGAACTATTTGGCGGTTTAACCGAAGGTTTTTTTTTAAATGCTGATTCCGAACTATGTAAAAAGCCATGTAAAAAACCTCATAAAGAGCTGCGTAAATAGGTTTTTGCATAGAGCCATGCAAACCACCCTGCAGGTGCTAGGCAATTTCTTCGGGGCTGGTGAGCTCGGTGAGTCTTCGAAAAAGATAGTTGTGCAAACACCGTTGGGGAGATTTGCAGGTTTCAGTTTAGTTGAATTGCATATCTCACTGGCCTTGGGTTTATTGATTATCGCGGCTTTAGGGCAGGTGTTTTCAGGTGCGATACGTTCACATGGACGTATTCTAGCAACGTCGAATTTGCAAGAAAGCGTGCTTTTGATAGACGCTTTTCTAAGTAGAGCCGCGGTTCGAGCTGGTTATTTTGGTTGTTTAGGTGATCGTCGCAATATTGCCAAATTTCTCCGCGGTTCCTGGCAAGAGTTGCCGGAGTACGATTTGCGTCGACCTGTTGAAGGTTATGAAAATTCGGGTAACGGAAGCTTTCAACCAAGTATTCAAGGCTTGCCTCTGAGTTCAAATCGTCGGCGCTTACATAAACCCAATAACGGCATTAGGGCAAGCATTCTTGGCCCTAGAGCTGACGTCTTGGTGTTGCGCGGAATGGGTGATATCGCTGGCGATGTCATTCAGCAAGGGGCCGATAGCTCTTTGCTTATCGAAGTAGGTAGTCACCACTTGGAACCAGAAAATGACGATATATTGGTGCTAGCGGACTGTAATCAGGCCGCAATATTTAACACCACAAACCTACGGCGCTCGGGCTCTATGCTGAGCCTAGGCTGGACTGAGGGCAGTGGGATGTTTGCCAACATGAGTTCGGGCATCACCGCAACTGGGAGTGAAACTGCCATAGGTCTGTCTTTGGTGCCTGAAGGTTTTTCTTCATCTAGTGTATTGACTCACGTAAGTACTACGATTTTTTTTATCGGGCGCAGTCAGGGCGCTGATACTCGGGGCAACGACCTTTACTCCCTTTGGCAAAAAGAGGGCAGTTCAAGACCTATTGAGTTAGTCCGCGGTGTGAAGGATATGCAAATTTTGTATGGCGTAAAGTCCGGGCTAATGGTTGATGAACAAAATGCACCGGTTCAGATGTTTTTGGAGGGCGGGATAGTCGGCTACTACCAATGGGATCGAATTCCAAATGATGCTGTGGTGGCGTCCATATGGATAACCTTCGTTCTAGAAAGTGTCTACGGGCTAATTGATGAAGAACACTACGCTCCGGCCACAAGTTTTAGCCTAACCTACGCCTTGGAAAACATGCGACCCAGAGTGTTAGGGGTGTCCCCCTGATCCTTAACCGTGGGGGTTTTTTTGCCTTGCTCCAACGGGTGCAAACTCACCGGATGCTAAAGGCGGAGCAAAAATTTATGTCAATGGTTAGGGTAGCCACAAAAACCGCAAGTAGAAGCAATGAAGCAACAATAGAAAAGACAATAGAAAAGAAAATAGAAAAGAAAATAGAAAAGAAAATAGAAAAGAAAATAGAAAGAAAAATAAAGAGAAAAATAGAAAGGAAATTAGCAAGGACGAAAGGATTGAGGAAGCAAAGGGTTAACGGCGACCTAAATCTACCACTTAGACCGTTGCAATCGTCGGGCAAGCAGAATTTCTTAACAGGTTGTGTGCTGGGGGAAATCCTTCAGCGCCGCTTTTCTTGTTGGCAGAATGCTTCTTCCGCAGGGTCTGCACATGAAAAAGGCCTAGTGCTTATGATCAGTCTGTTTCTGCTTTTTTTATTATCGTTGGTTGCGGTCTCGGGGGCATCTGTTAGTCGCTTGGGTGTTTATGCCAGCCAGAGTTTTGTTGATGACTATGTGGCTAGCAACGCGGCCTATGCAGCAATGGACCACGCCCTTGATAATATTGCCGACTTTCGTGCCAACCAGTTCAGTGGCAGTGGTGGGGGTGGGAAATACTTGGTTCCATCCTTCGCTCGGCGCTGGCAAGATTTTTCGGCCTGGCAATCGGTCAATTGCTTATCGGTGGATTTGCTTCCGGCTATGGCAGCGGCTTCTCCCTGCGTATTAGTCGAGGCTTTGGACGGCACTGAAATTTCTACACCTGTAGTTTATAGAGTGAGCGCACAAGGAATTGGTTCAGTGCCGCAAACTCATGTGGTTATCCAAGCCTGGGTCTATCAATACTTTCAAACTGGCACTGAAACCGTTCTGATAACTGATTTGAGAGGGTTAAAAGAACTTTAACGCTCACTTCAGCCCTAAGCAGAGGATAGGAATATAGCGAACATTGGCGCCGATAGGGCGGTGGGGCCTTTCGTTATTGCTCTTCTGCAACTCGATGAATGTTGCAATAGCCTAGGCGCTAGGTTTTTGTTAGGCCGAGTTGATTCCTCGGCCTATTGAAAAACGCTTATGCCAACGAAGCCAGTTGCTCCATTTGCTCAGACAGGGTGATTAGCGTGGCTCTAAATTCCGCCGCTCTAGCGCGTTCTTTCTCAACCACTTCGGTTGGGGCTTTGGCGACAAAAGACTCGTTGCTGAGTTTTTTGTCTATACGTTCTATTTCGCCGCGGATGCGCTCAACTTCTTTATTAATGCGCGCTTGTTCTGCCACGATATCTATTAGACCTGCTAAGGGCACCATGACTTTCAGCTCGCCGACTAGGCTTAACGCATTTGCTGGTGGGATATCGCCATCTTGCAGCCAAGTGATTTCTGCCACATTGGCTAAGCGCATTAGCATTTCACTGCCTTCAGTAGCCCCAATACGGTCCGCGGCGCTGCCTCCTTGCAATAGTAAAGTGATCTCTTTACTTGGCTTAATGTTCGCCTCACCGCGAATATTACGAATGCCAGTGATTATTGCTTTCAGCCACTCAATTTGTTCTTCGGCAGCAGGATCATTAATTATTTTTTCTGGGTCAGGGTAACTTTGGAGCATGATGCTGGTTTCTACAGTGTTCGCAGAAGCCTCAATCAAACCTAAGCGTGGCGCTATTTGCTGCCACAACGTTTCAGTAATAAATGGCATCACTGGGTGGGCGGTGCGCAACAAAAGCTCTAGTACTTCGAGCAGCGTGCGTTGGGTCGCTTTCTTTAAGGCCGGGTCGATTTCTTCGTTCCACAGCAAAGATTTTGTCAGTTCTAGATACCAATCACAGTATTCGTGCCAAGCAAATTCATAAATGCTGCTGGCGAAAATGTCGAAGCGATAAGTTTCCAACGCGAACTTAGCATCTTCTACCATGCGTCTGGTTTTACTCAGAATCCAGCGATCTGCTGAACTCAAGGTCGCTTCGTCAACCGCTTCTGTAAGGTCGACATTTTCTGTATTCATTAAAACAAATTTGCTGGCGTTCCATAGCTTGTTGCAAAAGTTTCTGTAGCCTTCAATTCGGTTGGTGTCGAAACGCACGTCTCTGCCTGTTGTTGCTAACGCGCAGAAGGTGAACCTTAATGCGTCCGTACCATAGGCTGCTACGCCCTCAGGGAAGTCTTTGCGGGTTTGCTTTTCAATGCGCTTAGCCATCTTTGGCTGAGTAAGGTTGCTAGTACGTTTTGCGACTAATGCTTCTAGATCTATACCGTCGATGAAATCTAAAGGGTCTAGGCCATTGCCCTTAGATTTGGACATTTTTTGACCTTCAAAATCACGTACTAAACCGTGGATATAAACAGTATCGAAGGGGACTTTGTTTTCGAAATGCAGCGTCATCATGATCATTCTGGCGACCCAGAAAAATATAATATCGTGACCTGTGACTAGAGTACTTGAAGGCAGGTAATCTTCTAAATCAGAATTTTTTTCGGGCCAGCCTAAAGTTGCCATGGGCCACAAGGCAGAGGAGAACCAGGTTTCCAGTACATCGTTATCTTGGTTGAGGTTTACATCATCACTCAGTGCGTATTTTTTTCGTGCGCTGGCTTCGTCCTCGGCAGCATAGATATTGCCTGCATCGTCATAAAACGCTGGAATTCTGTGGCCCCACCATTGCTGGCGACTAATGCACCAGTCTTGGATGTCGCGCATCCAGGAGAAATAAGTATTTTCGTACTGCTTGGGTACAAATTTTATGCTGCCATCTTCAACCGCTTTTATCGCAGGTTCGGCTAGCGGAGCTATTTTCACAAACCACTGATCTGTTAGGTAAGGCTCAATGATTGCGTTAGATCGATCACCTCTAGGTACCATAAGTTTATGATCTTCGGTGGCGGCCAATAAACCTAACGCATCAAGGTCGGCGACAATTTGCTTGCGTGCAACTACACGGTCTAACCCGCGGTAGGCTTCAGGGACATCGTCGTTGATTTTGGCTTCAGGGGTTAAGATGTTAATGGACTCGAGGTTATGCCGAGCACCCATTTCATTGTCATTAAAGTCATGGGCAGGGGTTATTTTTACGCAACCTGTGCCAAATTCCATATCTACATAGTCGTCGGCTATAACCGGAATTTTTCGGCCAACTAAGGGCAGAATAATTGTGGCGCCAATAAGGTGGGCATAGCGCTCGTCGTCTGGGTGTACGGCGACGGCTGTGTCACCCAACATGGTCTCTGGTCTTGTGGTGGCTACCACTAAGAAAGCATCGCCCTCTTTGGTTGTAACGCCGTTGGCGAGGGGGTAGCGAAAATGCCAAAGAAATCCTTGCTCTTCTTTGTTCTCCACTTCTAGATCTGATATGGCAGTGCCCAATTCAGGGTCCCAATTGACTAGGCGTGTACCGCGGTAAATAAGACCTTGGTCGAACAGTTGAATAAACGCGGTTTGTACTGCCTCGGCATAGCCTTCATCCATAGTGAAGCGTTCGCGTGTCCAATCAAGACTGGAACCCATGCGTCTAATTTGTTGGGAAATTGTGCCACCAGATTGCTTTTTCCAATCCCAGACTCGTTCGATAAAAGCTTCCCTACCTAGTTCGTGGCGGTTGCTGCCTTCGCTGGCAAGTTGGCGTTCTACTAACATTTGCGTAGCAATGCCCGCGTGGTCTGTGCCCATTTGCCACAAGGTGCGGTTGCCTAACATGCGTTGGTAGCGAATCAGCGAATCCATAAGCGTTTGATTGAAGGCGTGGCCCATATGCAGGGTGCCGGTGACATTCGGCGGTGGAATCAGGATGCAATAGCCGTCACCGTCTCCCTTGGGCGCAAAATGACCAGCTTTTTCCCAGCTTTGATAAAGGTCTTGTTCGATTTTTTCCGGATTAAAACTAGTGTCCATGATTCTCTATATCTACTTTCGTTATATCTGCTTTGAGCCTACCCCAGTTTACCGGGGGCAAACGCGGATAAAGTGTGCTTTAGCCTAATTTTCCCAATCTTTCAGGTCGTGGTGATGCAAAGGATAACCGCGATCACGGTAAAATTTGTAGTGCTCACGACCCTGATCTTTTGTCTCGCCGACAATGATTTCGGCTACCCGATCAAAGCGCCCCAAAAAACTCGGCACCTCTTTGGCCAGATTGATCAGCAAGCCGCTGTCGTGGACCGGCGTATCACAGCCAAGGTGAATTGGGCTTTTGACTTCGATCTTAGTATCGGCCTTAACTTCGATCTCGTTTGCATCACCTGTCGAGTCGGGCTTTTCTACCTGAGCCGATTTGGCTTCACTGTTACCAGTAACCAATTGATGTGGCAGAAAGCGGTGCTTCGGATAGTCCCAAAGTAACGTATCCATTGCCGCAACTTGTGCCTTATCTTCAAGCTGCACATGTACCTGCATACCACCTTGTATTGCTTTCAGACACAGTCGACAGGCGAAGCGCATTGCTGCATCTTCGCTGACGTCTTCTAGCACATAAAAATCTACCCGTGTCACTTATGCAGACCGCTCTAGCTTTGGTTGACCAAATATTTGAATAGCATAGGCACTGGACGACCACTAGAGCCTTTATTGGCGCCGCTGTAAAAAGCACTGCCTGCTATGTCTAAGTGTGCCCATGGTGTGTCGTCGACAAAGCGCGATAGGAAGCAAGCCGCTGTAACACTGCCTGCTCCGCGTCCGCCAACATTGGCCATATCTGCAAAGTTCGAGTTAAGACCTGCTTGATAGTCATCCCACAAAGGTAGTCTCCAGCTTCGATCGCCAGTGTCTTGGCCAGCTTCTAAGAGGTCGTCAGCTAATGCATCGTCATTGGCAAAAAGGCCACTAGCGTGGCTGCCTAGTGCCATGATGCAAGCGCCAGTAAGCGTGGCTACGTCAATAATTGTGCGCGGCTTAAAAGTTTGCGCGTGAGTCAGTGCGTCACACAATACCAATCTGCCTTCGGCGTCAGTGTTGAGGATTTCGACGGTTTTACCTGAACTGGTTGTGACGATGTCGCCGGGACGGGTTGCGCCGCCACTAGGCATGTTCTCTGCCGCTGCGACTATGGTCAAAAGGTTAATCGGCAACTTCGCTTCAATGGCCGCTTTAGTAGCACCCAAGACTGCTGCCGCGCCGCCCATATCGTATTTCATTTCGTCCATTGTTGGCGGTGGTTTGAGGGAAATGCCACCGGTATCAAAGGTTATGCCTTTACCCACGAGGGCGATGGGCGCTTGGTTCTTGGCACCGCCGTTATAATTGATAATGATCATGCGTCCTGGGTTATCGCTACCCTGAGAGACAGCCATAAACGCACCCATTCCGAGGGAGAGCATTTTCTTTTCATCTAAGTGGCTTACTTTGACTTTTGGGTTGCGAGCCATCTTGCGCGCTTCAGCCAAAAGATAGAGAGGGGTACAAACGTTAGGTGGTTCGTTACCCAAATCTTTTGTTAGTGCCATACCCGCATCGAGGGCATTGCCCAAGGTGATGGTGCGTTGTACGGAAGGGCTGCTTTTTGTCGGTGCTTGTATCCGGATGCGCTTGAGTTGGTGTGGGGGGATGGGCTTGCTCTTATATCGGTTAAATTGATAGGCGGCATGGCTTATGGCTTGTAGCAATGTTTGCGCCTTCCATGGGGCATCTTTGCCTTTCACTTTACAGTCCAGTAATGCCACTAAGGCCTGGCCAACAGGCAGTTTGATGAGGGTTCTTGCGGCAACATCGCATGCTTTGGCATAGTTTGGCGCCGTTGTTTCACTGGTTCCGCCAATGATTAATAGTCTTGCTATGGCACCTTCCATTTGAATACACAGAGTATTGCCAATGGTGTCTTTAAAATCCTGGGTAGCTCGATTGAACGCGCTTTGATTCCCCGAGGTCTTAGCTATTTTCTTAGCGGCCTGAAAACTGGTCATAAGGCAGGGCGTTCTGGCGGCTGTTAGCTCGCCACTTGCAAGAGTAAAATTCATGTTCGATTAATCCACATCAGTAATTGGAGTTGTGAGTTCTAAGTTTAGCGTTTTTAGCAGAAAAAGACTGGAAAGAAATGGCAGAAAATAGGCTTAGATTTGATTCTTTTGAACTAGGTAGTCGCTCATAACAACGCCGATCTTAAGGGTTTAAAGAGTGCGGCTGAGGTATGTTACCTAGGTAGGTGTACGACGACCGTTTTACTCATCTTGTCGTGCCAAGTTTGCTTGTCATTACCGACAAAGAGCCATAGGTAGCCGAGGCCGGCGCAAGCCAGTGAAATTGGTCCAACCAGTGAGCGGATGGCGATTTGTTTTAGACTTACGCCATGGCCTGATTCATCTACCAAACGTATGTGCCATGCGCGCATACCTAGTGTCTCGCCATGCTTGTACCAGCAAAACCCATAAAAACCGAGTATTTCCGCCAGCAGGGTCAGCTGAAATGCTAAGCCTGTGACAGCTTCTCCGTTAAGAGGTATCCAGATGTACCCAGTCAAAGCTAACAATGCCAAAATCAGCAAACTGTCATACATTAGCGCGCCCAAGCGCCGGCCAATGCCGGCTGGGAATCCTTGCTGGGGGCTATCCATTTGTTCTAAGTTACTCACCAGCGGCAGTTAAAATGTTGCGACATGGTCGGCGAGTTTCACCGAACGACCAACAAACTCTTCCGTGGTCATGCTTTGCAGTACATCAGCATCTTGAGACGTGCCCCAAGCCCGGCGGCCATCAGGTAAGCGAGTCGCCACAAAAGCCTTGTCCAGACCTTTGGGTCCGTACATGACCGAGTAACCCTCAACTACACCCTCGCCACTATGGCCTATAACCACCTCTCGTTGCGGTTGCGCATCTACTTGATCTTGCAGGTTGGCGTGCTGGAATGGTTTTTCCGGTCGGTCGGTGGAGTAGGTGCCGAAGGCATGTTTGGTAATGTATCCACCGTTTGCGGTAATCATGGCCTTTTGGCCAGGCTTTTCTCTGAGCAATTCGGCCATCCGTACGATGGAGTGCATTACGTAATTGTTCAACGGACCACCCGCCCAAGTAAGGCCACCGGTAAATGTTAAAGGCTTGCTGGTGTCTAAGCCTAGCTCTCGGCTGGCAATTTGTACTGCCACGGGGAAGCAACTGTAAACATCTACCAAGTCGATATCTGCCGTTGTCATGCCAGACATTTCAAGGCACTTTTTGCCGGCAAAGCGAATGGCTGGGGAGCTATGCAAGTTGTCACGGTTGGATAAGTGGAAATGATCTTGAGCATCGCTTCCCGCCCAAGGGTAAACCCATTTTTCTCGCGGAATACCCAGTGACTCGGCTTTTTCTTCTGAACATAAGATCAGTGCGGCAGCTTGATCTACGGCGCTATTTGAATTCATAAACTTAGGGTAAGGGAATGATACAGGGCGGTTAACTGCAGAAATTGTGCGAATTTCTTCGGCAGTTTTCGCATCTCGAATCCATGCATTTGGATTGTTTGCAGCTACTGCGCTGAAGCTCGCCCAAAGCTCGGAAATGTGTTTCATGTGGTCTTTAACACTCATGCCTAATTCGTTGCGCAGTGCGGTTTCCATAATAGGGTAAATTTGAATAGGGCGACCCAGGCGAATGCTTTGCTCGGCAACATGGCGCATGTCTTTTTCCGCACCAATCTGTAGATCTGGTGTGCCGGGCAGTTCCGTCCAGCCCAGGTCATGCTGTGCTTTGGCCGCCTTTGCTTGAGAATTACCGCATTCGGCGCCGGTAAGAATAATGATGTCATGAGCGCCACTTTGAATGTCTAACGCACTGACATTCAAAACCGACTGCACATAGTTGCCGCCAAAAGGCGATAGAGCAGTTTGTGCATTTGGGCAACCAATGGCTTCGGCAACGGCTTTGGCAGGGTTTTGATAGCCCCAAATACCTTTGATAACGCGGACAGAATTTGCATTGAGAAGTTCACTGCTGCCTGCGTCTGCTGCCGCGGCTTTGACCGCTTCGATCATGAGTTCGACGGGCTCTTTGGCTGTTGCAAAATTTTGGAAACGTTGCTCAAGATGGCTGATGCCGACTAAAACCGGTGTGGGTTGACTCATGATTTACTCCTACAAATAGATTTATTCTTATGCAAACTAATCGAACCCACTTAGCGTGGACTGAACTATAAAACTTAACTATACATGACTGTGGTTGGCTGCGCGTGATCTGTGGAAACTGGCGAAGACTGTTAAATCATTGCATTATATCGGTGGAGAAATTTTTGATTGGGGGTACTGGTGAATAACGCTAAGAATCTTAGTAGGAGTCTAATAAAGGCCAGAATGGTAATATGACTGCTGATATCGATTTCTCACCGGTTGATGTGCTAATTGTCGGTGCGGGGGCATCTGGTGCAACTGCCGCTTGGAATTTGACCGAAACGAAAATGCGCATTGTTTGCCTAGAGCAGGGCGGTTGGACCAATCCGGCCGATTACCCAACCACTGGTAGAGATTGGGAAACTCGTGCGCAATCAGATTTCAGTATTAATCCAAACCGCCGCCAACAACCAGGCGACTACCCTGTTAACGATGATGAGTCGCCGATAAAAATTGCCAACTATAACGGTGTGGGTGGCGGTACTGTTTTGTATGCTGGTCACTATCCGCGTTTTCATCCGTCGGATTTTAAGGTTAAGTCGTTAGATGGTGTGGCCGATGACTGGCCGATAGATTATGGCGACTTAGAACCTTTTTATGCAGAAAATGATCGTGTCACTGGGGTCTCGGGGCTTGCCGGAGACCCCGCATACCCGGCAAAACAATCTCTCATGCCGCCGCTACCCATGGGCAAGTCTGGACAAAAATTGGCTGAGGGCTTTAATCAGCTTGGCTGGCATTGGTGGCCTTCAGATTCGGCCATCGCGACTCAACCTTATAATGGTAGAGATCAGTGTATAAATCTTGGGGCGTGTATTTCTGGCTGTGCTCAGGGCGCTAAAGCCAGTACCGATATCACTTATTGGCCTGAAGCTTTGCGTGCTGGTGTAGAACTGCGTGCTTGGTGCCGCGTGAAGGAAATCAATGTTGGCGAGGATGGCCTAGCTTCTGGGGTGACGTATTTTGATGAAGAGGGCGTGGAGCAATTTCAACCTGCCCACATAGTTATCATGGCCTGCAATGGCGTGGGGACGCCGCGCATATTGTTAAATTCAGTATCCGAACAATTCCCCAACGGTTTGGCCAACAGTTCTGGCTTGGTCGGAAAAAACTTGATGCTCCATCCCTACGCTTCTATTCAGGGCGTATTTGACCAAGAGCTCGATGGTTACCGTGGCCCCCATGACAGTATTTGGAGCCAAGAATTTTATGAAACCGGTGTTGCAAGAGACTTTGTGCGAGGCTTTACCTACGAGACCACTAGAGGTCGAGGTGCGGTGGCTACAGCCGTTAGCGGTGCCCACACAGGGCGCATTCCCTGGGGTACTGGGCACCACGACGCTTATCGGAAATTATTCAACCGCATTGCCGGTATGGTGGCGATATGTGAAGACTTACCAGAAGAACACAATACTGTCACATTAGACCCGAACATTAAGGATGCTCGCGGTATTGCGGCGCCTAAGATGACCTATAGCATCAGCGAGAATTCTCAGAAGATGTTGGACTTTGCTGTTGCGCGTGCTGAAGAAGCCCTGCGTGCCGCGGGTGCCACCGATATAATGATTGAATCGCCGCTGACCGGTGGTGGTTGGCACCTAATGGGTACTGCGAGAATGGGCGTGGACCCAAAAAAATCTGTGGTCAACGAATGGGGACGCAGTCACGACGTAAAGAATTTGTTTATAGTCGATGGCAGTGTCTTTGTTACCAGCGCTGGTGTGAATCCAACGCGGACAATTCAGACGTTGGCTCTCTACATTACCGACCAAATTAAAAAGCGTTTAACCCATTTGTTTGACTAAGGTTCCACCTAGGTTTTACCAATACAGCCATTAGTGTTGGCTGTTAATGTTGAGAAGGAGGTTTTTATGAGCAATACCATCGCCACGGATAGTTTGTTTAGCAGCGAAGAGCGCGATGCCCTCTATATGTTAGTTGGGATGATTGTGCCAGCGAGTGCAACCTACGGTGTACCTGGTGCAGATGATGAGGTGATTTTTGCCGACATTTTGGATTCCGCTCGTGCAAATGAAGGGCAAATTCGCAAAGGTATTGATTATGGTATGTCATGTGGCTTAGGTGGCGATCTGTCACTTGAACAACTGCAATCAGAGCTAGAAGGTCACCCCACAATGACGCCAGTGGTAAGTTTGGTGATGCAATGCTATTACCGCGATGATCGGGTTATGGCTTCATTACAAATGGAACCAAGAGCGCCGTTTCCAAAAGGGTTTGAGGTGCCCGAAGGCGATTGGTCTATGCTCGACGCTGTGCAAAAGCGCGGCAAAATCTGGCGCGACGCTTAGCAGCGCCAACACACCGCTCAGTTTATTTAGGAGCATTATT
>Ga0114995_10000282_pt1 | contig 35139 bp, 33 predicted proteins | sample ArcticOcean_MG_C_11_FD_87038 | JGI IMG/M metagenome (GOLD analysis project Ga0114995, IMG submission 87038) | Marine microbial communities from western Arctic Ocean - ArcticOcean_MG_CB2_154 | ecosystem: Environmental > Aquatic > Marine > Oceanic | place: Arctic Ocean: Canada Basin | collected... | reverse complement strand
CCATTAAAGTGGCACGCGAGCTGGGTTCAGAACGTCGTGAGACAGTTCGGTCTCTATCTGCTGTGGGCGTTAGAAATTTGCGTGGATCTGACTCTAGTACGAGAGGACCGAGTTGGACTGACCGCTGGTGTACCAGTTGTTTCGCCAGAAGCACTGCTGGGTAGCTACGTCGGGAAGGGATAAGCGCTGAAAGCATATAAGCGCGAAACCCACCACAAGATGAGATTTCTTTAAAGGGTCGTGGGAGATTACCACGTTGATAGGATACAGGTGTAAAGGCAGTAATGTCATAGCCGAGTATTACTAATAACCCATAGACTTATGTACGCTGTCCCACCTTCGGGTGGGACGACACTCTTTTTTCTATACAAAATTCGATACAATATTACTTTTACTCGTATGTTAACTTTTAGAGTTTAAGCAACTCAAACAGCTTAGGGTGGTTATAGCATTGGGGCTCACCTCTTCCCATTCCGAACAGAGAAGTTAAGCCCAATTGCGCCGATGGTACTGCATTTTATGTGGGAGAGTAGGTCGCTGCCTTTCTTTATACTGATCTAATCAGTATTTAATTTAAACCTCATTCTATCGAATGAGGTTTTTTTTTGAAGTATATTTAGATAACTGTATAAAATATTAATAGATTTATACGTTATAAGTTATAGTTCTTTTTTCCTATCAGGATCTATGAAAAAAATATTTATTTTAATCTTCCTTGTAAATTCAACCACTATTTTTAGTCAAGTAGGAGGAGAAAGTGTGTTTCAGTTTTTAAATTTAACAACATCTTCTAGACAAGTAGCACTTGGAGGTGAAGCATTAACATTAATTAATGATGTAAACCAACCTATTTGGAACCCTTCTGTTATTAATCCAGAATTAGATAAACAATTATCCGTTAATTATACCAGTTATCTAGCTGGCATAAGTGTTGGTTCTGCATCTTATTCTCATGTTATCAATAGACGTTTTGGGGCTATTCATGGTAGTGTTAAATATTTAAATTATGGAACTCTTATAGAAGCAGATGAAAATGGTAATGAAACAGGTACCTTTAAAGCAAGTGATGTAGCTGTTTCTGTTGGTTATGCTTTTAATCTTCCTTGGACAAATTTTTTTATGGGATTTAATGGAAAATTAATTAATTCTACAATCAGTAATTTTACATCAAGCGGTATTGCTGCAGATATTGCTGTTTTATATTATAGTCCTTATAAGTCTTATGCTTTTACAATGGTAGCCAGAAATATGGGTACACAAATTCAATCATTTGATGGAACAAATGAAAAACTACCTTTCAAAGTAGCTATAGGTGGTTCTTATAAATTAAAATACGTTCCTTTAAAATGGCATTTAACAATAGATAATCTTCAACAATGGAATGTTGCTGTTCCTAATCCATCAAATCAAATAAGTGATTTAGAAGGAAACATTACAGAAGAAAAGATATCATTTTTAACAAATGCCATTAGACATCTTGTTATTGGAGCTGAGCTTTTTCCTGAAAGTCCAATTAACCTAAGAGCAGGGTATAATTTTAGAAGATCTAGTGAACTAAAATTACAAAACGCAAGATCCTTTAGTGGTATTTCTTTTGGTTTTGGAATAAAAATGAATAAATTAAGGTTCAATTATGCATTTTCAAAATATCATGCAGCAACAAGTGCAAGTACATTTAGTTTACAATTTGACTTAGATAAAAGATAGATGAATAAAAAAATTACAATTGCTATAGATGGGTATTCTTCAACGGGTAAAAGCACTATTGCTAAGCAATTAGCTCATCAGTTAGGCTATGTGTATGTAGATAGTGGAGCGATGTACAGAGCTATGACACTTTTTTCTATGCAACATGGATATATTTCAAGTAATCATTTTGATGTTGTTTCTCTGATTAATAATTTAGAAAATGCACACTTAGAATTTATTTACAATCATTCGCTTGGTTTTGGGGAGATGTATTTAAATAAAGTGAATGTAGAGAAAACCATACGAACATTAGAAGTATCTAATTTCGTAAGTAAAGTTTCAGCAACTCCAGAGGTCCGAAAAAAATTGGTAACTATTCAGAAAGAAATGGGTAAAAATAAAGCGGTTGTAATGGATGGAAGAGATATTGGAACCGTTGTATTTACAGATGCAGAATTAAAAATATTTATGACATCTACCGCAGAAACTAGGGCACAACGTCGTTTTGATGAACTGATTCAAAAAGGAGAACAAGTAAGTTATAAAGATGTTTTTACAAATGTTGTAGAGAGAGATAGCCTAGATACAACAAGAAAAGACTCTCCATTAGTAAAAGCAGACGATGCAATAGAAATAGACAATTCTCATTTAACCAAAGAAAAGCAGTTTGAAATTATTTTGAAATTGGTGGAAGAAAAATTAAGGGATGTTTAAATACTTATGAGTCTGTAATGAAATTTTCCATTTGGGGTTTTTCATGACATACTCTACGATAAGTTCTGTCATTTTTTCTTTTCTACTCCATTCAGGTTGTAAAAATAATTCACAGTTTTTTCCAACTTTAGCAGCATGATCTTCGGCAAATTCAAAATCACTTTTATTAAAAATAATCATTTTTAATTCATCTGCCTCTTTGTAGACTTCCTCCAAGGGAAGCTTTGTCTTTTTTGGAGACAAACAAAACCAATCCCAAATTCCAGAAAAAGAATAAGCTCCAGAAGTTTCGATATGTGTTTTTAGTCCGTTTTTTCGCAGCATTTTTGTTAAATAGTCCATAGACCACATTAATGGCTCACCTCCAGTAATTACAACAGTATCAGAATGTTTTTTTGCATGTTCAACTATTGTATTAGCCAGTGTTGGAGGATGTAAATCTGCATTCCAGCTTTCTTTAACATCACACCAATGACATCCTACGTCACAGCCACCAACTCGAATAAAATAAGCAGCCTTACCTGTGTGGTATCCTTCACCTTGTATGGTATAAAACTCTTCCATTAAAGGAAGCATTTTTCCTTGATCTATTAAGTCTTTTGTTTCTTGATTCATATTACTTCTTTAAGTAATTATTTCAATTTAAAACTTAGTTGATAGAACTAAATCGGATACAAATGTAGTTCTTGCAGTTATATTTTCAGTACAAAAAGTTCGATAAACTTTCTTTATTGTTAGAAATATTTTAGATGTCAGTTAAAATAATAACTTACGTAGTCTTGTACTTTTAAAGTATTGTTCTTTCTTTTATTTATGTGCTTAATGAATAGTATATAGTTTTAAAATCACATAAATTAAGATCAACATAAATCTTGATTTTATAGAATTAATATGTACACATGATTATTTTTAGAGAGCAGTATTTAAAATGGTATTTTATAGAACCTAAAAACTTAATAATCAGTAGAATTTTGTACATTTGCACTCCTTTTTACGATAATAGATTAGAAAAAGGAGTTTTAAGAGCAAACAAACGTATCATATCTCTTTGCGTTAACATCGTTAATAATCTAATTAACAAGAAGATACAAAAACATTTTCAGCATGTCTGAAGAAACAAAAAAACCGGAAGCTGTAGAAGCTCCAGAAGTACAAGAAGTAGCTACTGAAGCTACTGCAGAAACTACAGAAACAGAAACTGTAGAAATTATAGAAACTACACCCGTAGTAAAAGAAGAAACTCAAGAAGATTTTTTAAACAATTTTAACTGGCATAAATACGAAGAAGGTATTGAAGCTGTTGATGAGGCTAAATTAAAAGAGTTTGAAAACGCTTTAGAAGGAACCGTAGGTTTTGTAAAAGAGCGAGATGTTATAGAAGGGTTAGTTATTAGAATAACAGACAGAGATGCAATTATAGATATTAATTCTAAATCTGAAGGAGTTATTTCTCTAAACGAATTTCGTTACAACTCTAGCCTTGCAGTTGGAGATAAAGTAGAAGTTTTAGTAGATAAGAGAGAAGATAGTTCTGGTCAGTTAGTATTATCTCACAAAAAAGCAAGAGTTATTAAAGCATGGGAACGTGTTAATAATGCTCATGAAACAGGTGAAGTTGTTAACGGATTTGTAAAATGTAGAACCAGAGGTGGTATGATTGTAGATGTTTTCGGAATTGAAGCATTTTTACCAGGTTCTCAAATAGATGTGAAGCCTATCCGTGATTACGATCAATATGTAGAGAAAACAATGGAATTCAAAGTGGTGAAAATTAACCATGAATTTAAAAATGTTGTTGTATCTCACAAAGCACTTATTGAAGCTGATATTGAAATTCAAAAGAAAGAGATTATCGGTCAATTAGAAAAAGGACAAGTATTAGAAGGTATTGTAAAAAATATTACTTCTTATGGTGTCTTTGTTGATTTAGGTGGAGTAGACGGATTAGTTCATATTACAGATTTATCTTGGTCTAGAATCAACCATCCAAATGAGGTGGTAGAATTAGATCAAAAATTAAACGTTGTAATCTTAGACTTTGATGATAGTAAGTCTAGAATTCAATTAGGATTAAAACAATTATCATCTCATCCTTGGGATGCTTTAAATGCTGATCTTAAGATTGGAGATAAGGTAACTGGTGAAGTTGTTGTAATTGCAGATTATGGAGCATTTGTAGAAGTATCTGAAGGAGTTGAAGGACTTATTCATGTTTCTGAAATGTCTTGGTCTACACATTTACGTTCTGCTCAAGATTTCGTAAAAGTTGGAGACAAGGTTGAAGCTCAAATCTTAACATTAGATAGAGACGAACGTAAAATGTCTTTAGGGATGAAGCAATTACACCCAGATCCATGGACAGATATTACTAAAAAATACCCAGTAGCTTCAACGCATACAGGTACTGTAAGAAATTACACAAATTTTGGTGTATTTGTTGAATTAGAGGAAGGAATTGATGGATTGGTATATATTTCTGATTTATCTTGGACTAAGAAAATTAAGCATCCATCAGATTTTGTAACTGTTGGTGATTCTTTAGAAGTTCAAGTATTAGAATTAGACGTAGAAGGGCGTAAGTTAAACTTAGGTCATAAGCAAACTCAAGATAACCCTTGGGATGCTCATGAAGCTACCTATGCTATAGACTCTGTTCATACTGGAACAATTAAGGAGAAGAATGATAAAGGAGCTGTAGTAACTTTTACTGATGGAGTAGAAGGTTTTGCACCTGGGCGTCATTTAGAAAAAGAAGACGGTACTAAACTTGGTAAAGGAGATACTTCAGAATTTAAAGTATTAGAATTTAGCAAAGAATATAGAAGAATCGTAGTATCTCATACTGCTATTTTTAAAGAGCAAGAAAAAAGAAACCTAAAAGTAGCCGCGAAGAAATCTGCTGATGCAGAAAAAACAACGCTTGGTGATATTGGAGGTCTTGCAGATTTGAAGAAAAAAATGGAAGCAGGTTCTAAAAAGAAATAATTTTTTAGACTAGAAACTATTTATATTACATGAAAACCCTTGCAATTTGCAAGGGTTTTTTTATGCTATTTATTTAGAAGTAACTTAGAATAAATTATCTTTGTGAAATACAAAAAAATAGCATGACATTAATTAAATCAATTTCTGGAATTAGAGGAACTATTGGAGGAAAAACTTCTGATAATTTAACACCTATAGACGCTGTAAAATTTGCTGCTGCTTACGGAACTTTTATTAAAAACAGAAACCCTAATAAAGAAAAAATAACGGTGGTTGTTGGAAGGGATGCTCGTATCTCTGGAAAAATGATTAGCTCTTTGGTAGCCAACACTTTAGTTGGTTTAGGAATAGATGTGATTGATTTAGGACTGTCTACAACCCCTACAGTTGAAGTAGCTGTTCCGTTAGAAAATGCCGACGGAGGTATTATTCTAACTGCAAGTCATAATCCAAAACAATGGAATGCCCTTAAATTATTGAATGAAAAAGGAGAGTTTTTAAATGGAGAAGATGGGGAGGTAATTTTAAAAACTGCTGAAAGCGATGATTTCAATTTTGCTGAAGTAGATGATTTAGGAAGCTATTCAAAAGATAAGACCTATTTAAAGAAACACATTCAAGAAGTTTTAAATTTAGAGCTAGTAGATGTTGATGCAATACGTAATGCCAATTTTAAGGTAGTGGTTGATGGAGTAAATTCTACTGGAGGAATTTTTATTCCAGCTTTATTAAAAGAGTTAGAAGTTGAATGTATAGAACTGTATTGTGAACCCAATGGTCAGTTCCCTCATAATCCTGAACCTTTAAAAGAACACCTAACAGACATATCTGAGTTGGTTGTAAAGGAACAAGCAGATGTTGGAATTGTTGTAGACCCAGATGTAGATCGTTTGGCATTGGTTTGTGAAGACGGATCTATGTTTGGCGAAGAATACACCTTGGTTGCTTGTGCAGATTATGTTCTAGGGAAATTAGGAGGTGGAAATACAGTCTCTAATTTATCATCATCTAGAGCTTTGCGTGACGTAACTGAAAAACATGGAGGGACTTATACTGCAAGTGCTGTTGGAGAAGTGAATGTAGTTATTAAAATGAAAGAAACAAACACTGTAATTGGTGGTGAAGGAAACGGAGGTATTATCTATCCAGCATCACATTATGGAAGAGATAGCCTGGTAGGTGTTGCCTTGTTCTTATCGCACATGGCAACTACAAAAATATCTTGTAAAGCCTTAAGAGAAAGTTACCCGAGCTATTTTATGAGTAAAAATAAAATACAATTGACTCCACAAATAGATGTAGATAAGATTTTGGAAATTATGGCTACTAAGTATGCCAATGAAGAAGTGAATACAATAGATGGAGTGAAAATTGATTTTGAAAGTCAATGGGTTCATCTTCGTAAATCTAATACAGAGCCAATTATCAGAATTTATACAGAGAGTAATTCTCAACTTAATGCAGATGAATTAGCTGAAAGCTTTATTACAGAAATAAAAGAAATTATCGCTTAATTATGACTTCCTTAGAAAACTACTTTCAGCAGTTTAGAGATCAAATTATAGGAATTGATCAAAATTTTACCTCACCATTTGGAGAACAAAAGTTAGTATATACAGATTGGACTGCAAGCGGAAGGTTGTATCGCCCAATAGAAGATAAACTCACCAACGAATTTGGGCCATTTGTAGCTAATACACACACAGAAACATCTACGTCTGGTGCTGCGATGACTTTGGCCTACCATGAAGCTAGAAATATTATTAAAAGACACGTAAACGCCAATAGCAATGATGTATTAATTACTGAAGGTTCTGGGATGACAGGTGTTATCAATAAATTTCAACGAATTTTAGGATTGAAAGTTTCAGAAAACCTAAGAGAATATACCACTATTCCAGAGGAGATTAAACCTATTGTATTTATCTCTCATATGGAACATCATTCTAATCAAACATCTTGGTTAGAAACTATAGCAGATGTTGTGGTAGTTCCTTGCAATGAAGAAGGCACGATTTGTCTTCATACCTTTGAAGAGTACATTAAAAAACATGCACACAAAAAAATTAAAATAGCTTCTATTACTTCTTGTTCTAATGTAACCGGAATTAAAACCCCTTTTCATGATGTGGCTAAAATTATACATAAATACAACGGATTGTGTTTTGTAGATTTTGCTTGTTGTGCTCCTTATGTGAACATTAATATGCATCCATCAGAAGAAGGAGCGCATTTAGATGCTATCTTCTTTTCTCCACATAAATTTTTGGGTGGTCCAGGAAGTACAGGTGTTTTAATATTTAATAAGAAACTGTATAAAAATCTAGTACCAGATAACCCTGGCGGAGGAACTGTTAGTTATACCAACCCTTGGGGTCAGCATGATTATTTTGATGATGTTGAAACTCGTGAAGATGGTGGTACTCCTGCTTTTTTGCAAACCATTCGGATTGCTCTTTCTGTTCAGCTGAAAGAAAAAATGGGAACAGCTATGATAAAAAAGCGAGAAGATGAATTAAATGAGAAATTATTTAAGACATTAGAATCTATTCCAAACCTAAAAATATTAGCTCCAAACCATAAAAAACGCCTCAGTATTTTTTCTTTTTATGTAGAAAACACACATTTTAATTTAGTAGTTAAGTTATTGAATGATCGATACGGAATTCAGACCAGAGGTGGCTGTTCTTGTGCTGGAACTTACGGACATTTTTTATTAAACGTAGATCAGGAAACTTCCAATAAAATTAAAGATCAGATTTTAGAGGGATGCTCTACTGAAAAACCAGGATGGATTCGTTTATCCATGCATCCTACTATAAAAGATTCAGAACTAGACTTTATTTGCAATTCATTAAAGGAATTATGTGAAAATATAGATGAGTGGTCTTCAGATTATTCCTACGATACTATTAAAAACGATTTTGTACACAAAACAGTTGTACCAACTGAAAAAGAGCTTGTGGAGGGTTGGTTTCGTATTTAATCTAATGAATTAATGATGCAATGAGTTAATGATAGAATGAGTTAATGATAGAAATGAATTGACCTAAGATGTTGTCGTTTACAGCCATTCTTTAGGAACTTTATTTCTGTGTTTAAAACGTTTGTGAGACCATAAATAATATTCTGGTTGATCAATAATATTTCTTTCAGTTATTGCTAAGTATTTGTCTGTTATTTCATAATTTTCAAACTCATTTGGATGTTCTGTAATGGTTTCAAAAGTAATTTCAAAATAGCCTCTTTTTATTTTCTTTACAGAATAATTTACAACTGCCATATCAAATTTCTTAGCAATCATTTCAGCTCCAGTATGAATAGGAACTTTAATACCCATAAATTCTCGCCAGTAATGTGTTTTATGAATTTGTGGAGATTGATCACTCAACAATAAATACAATCCTTGAATCCCTTCATCAAAATTTCTACTGATAGATTTAATAGTTTCGGTAGTTTTATAACCAATGAAACCAAATTTAGTTCTAGAGTCTTTTACTGTCTTGTCAAAATACGTGTTGCCAATTCTGGTATAGGCACCAAAGCATTTAATTTTTACAAATAGTGGAATACTAATAGACCATTCCCAATTTGCTTGATGTGCTCCCATAAAAGCAATGCTCCTACCTTTGTCATACAGTTCATCAATTAGTTCGGGGTTGGTGTATTTATATCGTTTTGTAAGTGTTTTTTCACTAATAGTAAAAGCTTTAATACTTTCAATAAATATGTCTGTAAAGTGTTTAAAAAATTTCTTTTGAATAGTTCTTAATTCATTTAATTCTTTGTTTGGAAATGCTAATTGTAAGTTTTCTAATACCACTTTTTTTCTATAGCCTATCAGATAGAAAAAAATCAGGTATAAAAAATCAGACAATAGATATAGAATTCGCATTGGTAATAATGATAGTAACCAAATGATAGGGTAGGTAATAGCAAAGATTAAAAACTGCATCTTAAAATTTTATGTTACAAATATCGTATTTAAATTTTGAATGATATCTATTATGAATCCATAGTTTTCTTTATGTTTGTGAGATGATACAAAATATGAGTCAAGCTGTTTTACTCCTTATTTTAGCAAACGTTTTGTTTTCTATGAAAGGATTTGGAGATCAGGTTTTTTTTGAAAAGTTTAAGTTTCAAGTAGCTAAAATTTTACAAGGCGAAAAAATTAGAATGATTAGTTCTGGATTTCTTCATGTAGATTGGATGCATTTGGGTTTTAACATGTATGCGCTATATCTTTTTGGAGATATTGTTGATGCTAGAATAGGAACCATTGGTTTTTTAGTCATCTATTTTGGTAGTTTACTTGCAGGTAGTTTGTATTCATTAAGCTATCATAAAAAAGAACTTTATTATAGTGCTGTTGGAGCATCAGGTGCTGTTTCTGGAATTGTTTATTCATGTATTATGTTGTATCCAGAAATGCAATTAGGATTAATTTTAATTCCAATTCCAATCCCTGGGTATATTTTTGGTGTTGCTTATTTACTGTATTCAATTTATGGCATGAAAAATAGAGTAGGTAATATTGGACATTCTGCACATTTAGGTGGGGCTATTGGAGGTTTTGCTTGTACTTTATTGTTTTACCCACAAATATTTCAAGAAAATTCATTAATGATTTCCTTTCTCTCTCTTCCAATTTTATTCTTATTGATTTTTGGAAAAAAATTAAATGTATAAAAAAAACCTTATCATTTGATAAGGCTTTTAGAGCGAGAGACCAGGTTCGAACTGGCGACATTCAGCTTGGAAGGCTGACGCTCTACCAACTGAGCTACTCTCGCTGATAGACGCTGCAAATATAAAATCATTTTTGGTTTAGGCAATGAAAAAAGAATAAATCAACACAATTTTTATGCGCTATTTTTCTCTTCATAATTAAAAAACTACAATAGCTTTTGTTGAGAAGTTAAATTGTTAACTCAAGTACCTCATAATCTTATTATTATATGTTTTAGCCCTCTTTTTTATATTTTTCTCATAAAAAAGGAATCATTAAGTGGGGTATATTTCTAAAGAAAATAATATGATATTCTTTGTATCTTGTTGTTGTAATTAAAAATAAATAAAATAACCATGCATAGATTAGCAAATAGTAAGAGACTTTTATTTTGTTTCTCATTAATGATTAGTGCTTCAGTACTTTCTCAGCAAAAGCAAGTAAAAATTTCAAGCATACAAATAACAGATCAAATCTATATGTTAAAAGGGCAGGGAGGTAATATTGGTCTTTTTGTTGGAGAAGATGCGGTGTTTATGATAGACGATCAGTTTGCTTCGCTTACTCCAAAAATTTTAGCAGCAATTAAAGAGATTACTCCTAAAAAGGTAAATTACCTCATAAATACCCATTGGCACGGAGATCATACTGGAGGAAATGAAAATATGGCAAAAGAAGGAGCGCTAATAGTTGCCCATAATAATGTAAGAAAAAGAATGTCTCTTAAATCTTTAAAAGAAGGAATTTTATTAGATGATGATAAAAACCGAGCACTTCCTGTTATTACTTTTGATAAAGACCTTTCTTTTCATAGTAATGGAGACACCATTTTAGCAACACATGTACATCACGCACATACAGATGGTGATATCCTTATTTATTTCACTAATAATAATGTATTGCACACGGGAGATAGTTTCTTTCAAGGTAAATTCCCTTACATAGATGTAAACTCTGGAGGAAGCATCGATGGGTATATTGCTGCCATTCAAAAAATGATCATGATTACCGATGACCAAACTAAAATTATTCCAGGACATGGAGATATTGCAATACGAAAAGATCTTGAAAGTTATTTTTTGATGCTATCAACTTTGAGAGACAGAGTAGCTTTAGAAATAAAAAAAGGTAAAACAATAGAAGAGGTAAAAATAAATTCAGCAATTACACAAGGTTATGAATCATTTAATGGTTGGATTACAGAAGAACGCATCAGAGAAACAATTTATACAAGTCTATTAAATCATTAAAACAAAAAAAAAGATAACAAAAAAGCCGAGTTAAAAACTCGACTTTTGATTGTAGCGAAGACGGGAGTTGAACCCGTGACCTCAGGGTTATGAATCCTGCGCTCTAACCAACTGAGCTACCTCGCCTTGGTTATGAGGCTGCAAATATAATTGAATTTTACAGTACTGCAAGGTGTGTTTTTAATTTTTTTTAACTAGATATAATACCTATATTGGCATGATGATAGTAGTAAAATTGGACTTCTATCCTTACAAATAAAAAATACAACTATGAATAAAGTTAAATTCGAAATAGAATTTCCAATTCATGCCTCCCCTAGTATGTTATATCAGCACTTCTCAACTCCTTCTGGTTTAGAGGAATGGTTTGCTGACAAAGTAAATTCTAGAGGAAAAGTTATTACATTTTATTGGGATGATTCTGAAGAACAAGCCACAATTATTTCAAAAAAGAACGGAGAGAAAGCAAGATACAAATGGATTGAAAGTGGAGATGATGAAAGTTATTTTGAATTTAGAATTCAAGTAGATGAAATTACAAAAGATGTTTCTTTGATGGTTACAGATTTTGCTGAAGAAGATGAAGTTGAAGAATCAAAAATGCTATGGGAAAATCAAATAGATGAATTAAAACATAGAATAGGCGCATAAGAAATAGTAAATATCATTTAAAATAGCTTTGGGTAAAATCCAAAGCTATTTTTTTATACAAACCGCTCTAATTCTCGTAAATTTGTAAAATATTTAGATCCAAAAAATAATTAGAATGTTGAACTATAATGGCAACTTAGTAGCTTTTGATGATGTAAAAATTACTCCAAACAATAGAGCTTTTAAATATGGAGATTCAGTTTTTGAAACTATAAAAGTTGTTCATGGAAAACTTGTTTTTTGGGAAGAACATTATTTTAGATTAATGGCTTCTATGAGAATGCTGCGTATGAAAATTCCTATGAATTTTACTTTGGAGTTTCTAGAAGAGCAACTATTAAAAACAGTTTCAGTTAATGAAAACAACAAGAATACAAGGGCTAGGCTTTCTGTCACAAGAAAGGATGGAGGCTTTTATACTCCAAACACCAATGAAATTGATTACTTAATTGAATCACAAGAAATAGAATACTCAACAAAGGCCTCATACAAAGTAGATTTATTTAAAGATTTTTATATGTATTCTGGACATTTATCTACTGTAAAAACTAATAATAAGTTAATACACACGCTTGCTAGTATTTATGCAAAAGAAAATGAGCTAGATAATTGCATTCTTTTAAATGAACGAAAAGGTGTTGTAGAAGTAACAAATGCATCTCTTTTTTTAATAAAAGGAACTCTCATTAAAACACCACCATTAACAGAAGGTTGCCTTAAAGGTATTGCAAGAGAGAAAGTAATTAGTGTAATTACTTCTTCTAATAATTATACTTTAGAAGAAGCTGTAATTTCACCTTTTGAGATTCAAAAAGCAGATGAAGTTTTTATAACAAATTCTATCATAGGAATTCAGCCAATTACCAATTACAGAAAAAAAGAGTTTTCTACAGATATCTCTAAAAAGCTTGCTATGAGTTTTAATATTTTAGAATTAACTAGCAAGTAATTAGTTTAAATTAATATCATTTGGAGCATTAGCCCAAATTTTATACTCACCACCTTTTTGCATTAATTTATTTTTCCAAAGTGTTTTATTATCGGCAGATAAAATATTTTCAAAATCGTTTTCTGAAACAAACCAAGAATTATTAGAGATTTCCTCCTCTAACTGAACTTTAGCCCACCCAGAATATCCTAAGAAAAAACGAATTTCAGTGTTTTTTATTTCTTTTTCTTGTAATAGAATTTTTAGAGACTCAAAGTTTCCGCCCCAATATATATGTTCACTTACTTGCATACTATCTGGAATTAATTCGGGTATTTTGTGAATAAAATATAGATTATCTTGTTCTACCGGACCCCCTTGGTATATTTTAAAAGAACAATCAATTTCAGGAATAAGATCTTTAATGGTATAGTCAAGAGGTCTGTTTAATATAAACCCAACCGAACTTTTTTCATTATGTTCAGTTAGTAGAATAATAGATCTATTAAAAGAATCATCATGTAAAATAGATGGTTCGGCTATTAATAAGTTTCCTTTAAGTAGTTTTAAGATAGACAATACCTTTTTTCTTAAATATAAAAAAAATAAGTAAATAAAAAAAACCTTCTTTAATAAGAAGGCTTTTTTTTTGATAAAAAAGTTATTAGTTTACAGCACCGCTTAAACCAGCTCCAGCTTTAAATTTAACAACATTTTTTGCAGCAATTTTAATTTCTGCACCAGTTTGTGGATTTCTTCCATTTCTTGCAGCTCTTCTAGAAACTGACCAAGTTCCCCAACCAACTAAAGCAACTTTTCCACCTGATTTTAAAGTAGAAGTTACATTTGAAGTTACTGACTCTAAAGCGGCCTTTGCTGCTGCTTTTGAAATTCCTGCATCAGCAGCCATTGCATCGATTAAATCTGATTTGTTCATAATAATTAGTTTTTAAATTAATTGTTTTGTTTGCATAAATGCTTAACAAATATAGACGGATTAAGGCCTTATGCAAGTTTACGCCTCTAAAAAAAGCCTTTTTGTTAATAAAACTATGTAAATTGTTAATAAGGAGCCTGTTTTTCAAGAGAAAACTACAGATGTAGCGTTACTAAAGGCTTTAGAGCATTTCAGCATTAGATGAAAAAGCATAGCCGTTTAAGAGACTTTTACTGTCTAACTTTTTCTTTCCAGAAATCTTTAGTTGATCTATATATATATAACCACCTTCTACAGCTATTTTAATTTCCTCTTTAGATGTTGTAATTGTTTTAATAATTTCTGTATGAGCTACTTTTTCTTTTCTAACCTTGTATATTTTTACAGTGGTAATGCCATCATTATTCATTTCAGACCACGCAGCTGGAAAAGGATTTAAGCCTCTTATATGATTGTATATAGAATCTAAAGAATCTTCCCAATTAATTTTACAATTTTCCGGAAAAAGCTTTGGAGCTATCTTTATATCTATTTTAGGTTGTTTTTGAGTACTAACTTTATTATCTCTGATGTTAGATACTGTTTCTGAAACTAATGTTGCGCCTAAAATCATGAGTCTATCATGTAACTCTCCTACAATTTCATCTTTGTGTATTAAAATTTCTTTTTGAAGAATAATTTCACCAGTATCTATTTTTTCATCAATAAAAAATGTGGTAACTCCTGTTTTCTCTTCACCATTTATGATAGCCCAATGAATTGGAGCAGCACCTCTATATGATGGCAGTAATGAGGCATGTAAATTAAAAGTACCATATATAGGTATTTCCCAGACAATTTTAGGCAGCATTCTAAAAGCTACTATAACCTGTAAGGTTGCTTTTACCTCTTTTAATTTATTTATAAAGTCGTTGCTTTTAAGGTTAGTGGGCTGAAGCAGAAATAGGTTTTGTTCTTTAGCATATTTTTTTACTGCAGATTCAGTTATTTTCCTACCTCTTCCTGCTGGTTTATCTGGAGCAGTAACAACACCTACAACGGTATAGTTGTCTTCTACCAACCTTTTAAGTATTGCTACGGCAAAATCTGGAGTTCCCATAAAAACTATTCGAAGATCTCTCATGAAATAAAAAATTTATTATTAGTTGTAATGCCAATACTATCTATAGAAAGTAAGTAACGCAAATGTATTAAAATAGTTTTTTCATCTGTATTTAAAAGTGCTATAATTTCTTCTTGTGAAGTTTCTTTTTGCTTTTTTAAAACTGCAATTATTTTTTGACTTAGATCTTTAGAATTGTTCTTTTTTTCTGAAATACATACATCACATATCTGGCAAGTTGTTTTGGTATCTTCTCCAAAATAATTTAATAATTGAATATTTCTACAAATACTATTGTTATTAATGAAAGAAATTAACTCTTCTGATTTTTTTATTTGTTGAGTCAAATAATTTTGAATGGTTTTTGAAACGCTGTTAATAGTTATATCATCTTCTCTAGGAACTAAGAATAGTAATTCTTGGTGAGAACCAGCCTCATTATAACATAGAATATTTGATTCCTCTAATTTTTTTAGTTCTTCTCTAATGCTAATAGAATTTAGTTGCATTTTTTTTGCAATATCAAATTCATTAATTTTTATTTCTTTTTGAAAAACTCCTCCATAACTTCTCATAAGAAAATTTATTAATTTTTCAGAAAGATTACTATTAAAGTTATAATTAATTAATTGTCTGCTAGAAATTGTAAATAGGATGCTAGATTTTTGATTAAATTTAGGGTGTAGTGCTACAATTCCATTTTTTTTGAGAATTTGAAAAATATTGGTTGTTTTTTTGTGCGCTAGTTTGTAGAGACTACAAAAAGCTAGAAAATTAAAATCAAAAGGCTCCTGTATGTGTTCTCCTCTAGCAATTTGAAAATATTGATATAGCTTTTGATGCACTTCTTTAATTTCTTTAATTGTTGGAATATTTTCAATGGTACTCCTCTTATATGAAATAATATCATTCTCGTTTTGTAAAACAACAGAAAAGGATTTATCACCATTTCTTCCACCTCTTCCTGCCTCTTGAACATAGTTTTCTATACTAGCAGGAAGATCTAAATGAACAACTACTTTTACATTTGCTTTGTCTATTCCCATACCAAAAGCATTGGTTGCTACTATTATTAACGTATCTTCTTTCATCCATAAATCAAATGCTTTAGACTTCTCATTTAGAGTCATACCACCATGATAAAATGTTGATGAATACCCTTTGGTATTGATGAAGTTAGAAATATCTTCTGTTTTTTTTCTTGAATTTACATATACAATAGTAGGAAAAGGGTTTTTTTTGAAGATTTGTTCGAGTCTACCTAATTTATTTTCAGATCTATGAATTTGATAGGCTAGATTCTTTCTGTAAAAAGATTTTTTAAAAATGCTAGCGTTTTTAAGACTTAAATTTTCTACAATATCAACAATCACTTTTTTTGTTGCTGTTGCTGTTAAAGCAATTATATTAATTTGGGGAAGTACTTCTCTTATTTTATTAATAAGTCTATAAGAAGGTCTAAAATCGTGTCCCCATTCAGAAATACAATGAGCTTCATCTACAGCAATTAAATTAATAGAAATTTCTTTTATTTTTTGAAGTATTAACTCTGATTGTAATCTTTCTGGAGATATGTATAAAAACTTATAACGACCAAATTTAAGATTGTCAAATAAAGAAACTATTTCATCTGTAGTTGCGTTACTTTTAATTGTTAACGCTTTAATTCCTTTCTTTTCTAATTGCTCGGTTTGATCTTTCATTAAAGAAATAAGAGGAGAGATAACCAAACAAATACCTTCATTTACTAGCGCAGGAATTTGATAACATAAAGATTTCCCAGCTCCTGTTGGAAGAAGAGCTACTACATCTTTTTTACATAATATAGCGTCAATTATTTCTTCTTGCGAATTTCTAAAAGAATGATGTCCCCAATACTTTTGTAAGATTTCTTTTGGTAGCATTATGCATTTATTTTGAGCCAATTAAGGATAAAATCTGCTCTTTCTCCTATGGTTTTAAAAGGAACTTCTATAATAGTATAGCCAATTTCTATGTATGATTTTTTAAGAAAGGTGTTAATAATAACAGATTCTTCAAAAGTTTCATAACGTTCGTTATCTGAAATAAAAATTTCTTTCCAAGGTTTAAAAAGAAAGACATAATCATATCTAAACTGTGAACTTTTCTCTTTAAAACAGGAAGGGTATTCTTGATTTGTATAATCCATATATGCATGAATGTCTGGAAGTCCTCTATCAAAAAAAACAACATCATTCTTATAATTACTTGCTTCAAGATATTGTTCTTCTCTTCCCTTCATTAATAATTTACTAAACAAAATAGGATCTTCTAAGAATAATTGTTCTATTCCATCTTTCTGTGCTTTAATAGTTATTTCTCTAGAAATTTCCTCCATACAAAAAAAGCTCCTACTTTTAAGTTCATCTAATACCGATGTTTTACCTGTTCCGGGACCTCCAATAAGCACAATTTTTTTCTGCATAAAACAAAAATATAGTATTAATTTATTATAATGATATAATGATGTAGTTTTGTAGCTGTTTGTTATAATAAATGCAAAAATCCTAAAATGGAAGATAGAGATAATTTTTATCAAAACTTAAAAGCTAAGCTAGATGATACAACAACGTTTCCATCAGATTATTTATACAAATTTATAGTATCTGTAGCAGGAAATAAAGTTGCTCTAGTACAAGAGATATTTCATAATAAAGAAGCTTTAATCACCATAAAAAAATCTAAGACTGGAAAATATAACAGTATTTCTATAGTTATAAAACTAGCAACTTCAGATGAAGTTATTTCTTATTATAAACAAGCAGAAAAAATAGAAGGAATCATATCACTTTAACCCCATGAGAAAAATAATTTTATTGCTAATATTCATATTCAATATTTTTTGTGTTTTTTCACAAAAAGAGACAAAAACCGTTGTTACAATTAACGGAGAACAAATAACTGTTGCTGATTTTAAAAGAGTTTATGAGAAAAATTTAAGTGCAATAGATAATGAAGAGGCAAAAGACATAGAAAAAAATCTTAATTTATTTATTAATTTTAAACTTAAAGTAAAAGAAGCGTATGAGATAAAGCTAGATACTTTAACATCGTATAGAACTGAAATTGAAACTTATAAAAATCAATTAATAGCTCCTTATCTTCAAGACAAAAATTATTTAAACTCTCTTATTAAAGAAGCCTATAACAGAACTAAAACTGAAATTAGGGCCAGTCATATATTAATTAAGCTCCCTAGAAATTTTAAACCAGAAGATACTTTAAAGCCTTACACCAAAATAATAGCAGCTAGAAATAGAATATTAGCTGGTGAACCTTTTGATAAAGTAGCTAAGGAAGTGTCTGAAGATCCATCGGCTGTTTCTAATGGTGGAGATCTTGGATATTTTTCAGCCTTTAAAATGTTATATGATTTTGAAGACGCTGCATATAAGACAAGTTTAGGTGATGTTTCAGAGCCATTTAAAACTCGTTATGGATATCATTTTATACAAAAAACAGGTTCTAGAACATCTAAAGGAGAAATACAAGTTGCTCACATACTAATTGCTGATACTACAGCTAACGGAAAAATAAAAGTTGATGAAGTTTTTTCTAAATTAACAAATGGTGCTATTTTTAATACAGTAGCTAAACAATACTCTAACGATAGAAAAACAAAAGATAAAGGAGGTGTTTTACCTAGATTTGGTTCTGGAAGAATGGTTAAAACATTTGAAGAAGCTTCATTTTCTTTAGCAAGTCTAGATGAATTTAGTATTCCATTTAAAACCAAATATGGATGGCATATCGTTAAATTATTAAAACAATACCCAATACTTTCTTTTAACGAAATGGAAAAAGAAATCTCAACGAAAGTTCGTAAATCTGGAAGAGCTAAGTTATCTGATAATGCTGTTTTAAACAGGTTAAAAACAGAATATTCAATTAAAATAGTAGCTTCTTCAAAGAAAGTTGTTTTGAGTAAAAATAGCAGGAATATTCCAAAAGATTCTCTTCAAAATATTCTTTTAACCATTAACGAAAAAAATATTAGACAAAGTAATTTTGTGTTTTATATATTAAATAGAAGACAGCAACCTTTAGATGTTTTATTTGAGAAATTTATTGATGCAGAAATACTTATTTATTTTAAAGAAAATTTGGTAAATACAAATACAGATTTCGCAAATACTTTAGCAGAATATGAAGATGGTTTATTGCTTTTTGAATTAATGCAGCAAAAAATCTGGAATATTTCTTCAGATACGTTAGCTTTAAAAAATTATTTTGATTCACACAAAAACAGTTATGAAACTAAAGATTTTGGGAGCATTAAAGGAAAAGTAATGAATGATTTTCAAACTTCATTAGAGAACGCATGGATACAAAAACTTCGATCTAACAATAAAGTTGAAGTAAATAAAATGATTTTAAAAAAATTAATAAAATATTATCGTAAAGAATCTTGAAAAACTCAATCTTCATATTAGTGTTTATTTTATTTTTTTCCTGTGATTCTATTGAGTTCCAAAAAAAAGATATTATCACAAATAAACCAATTGCCACCGTTCATAATAAAAGTTTATTTAAAGAAGATGTAGCGTCTTTGTTGCCAAAAAATGTAGATACTAAAGACAGTATTATTCTCATAAGAAGTATTATTAATAGTTGGGCAATACAGCAATTATTATTGTTAAAAGCAGAAGAGAATACCACAAAAAACGATAATTCAGAGGTAAATAACTTAGTAAGAGAATATAGACAAGCACTTTTAATTAATGGGTACAAAGAGAGGCTTATTAAGCAACAATTAGATACGTTTGTAGAACAAAAAGAAATAGTAGATTATTACAAATTAAATAGTAAAAACTTTAGATTAAATGAAGAGTTAATTAAAACAAGATACCTTCATTTTTCAAAAGATTTAATAGATAAAAAAGAAGTAGTTCAGTTGTTTAAAAAAGGAGCTATTGAAGATTTAGAAGCCTTAGAATTAAGACAATTAACTTTTAAAATGATGATGTTAAATGACTCTGTCTGGACATCATTAGAAAATGTTATGTTAAAAATGCCATTTTCACGCAAAAATTTGTTAAAAAAAACCAAATTATTTCAGAAAGAAGATTCATTAGGTTTATATTTGGTCACTATAAATGATGTTTTATTAAGGAATCAAATAGCTCCTCTGAGTTATATAGAGCCAACAATAAAACAAATGATTTTACATCAAAGAAAATTACAATTAATAAGAGACATAGAAAAAATAATAGTAAAAGATGCCATTCAAAACAAAAATTTTAAAATCCATTAGTTTCCTGCTGTTTATCTCGTTATTTGTTCAAAACACAATAGCTCAAAAAGTTAAAATTGATGCTGTTGGTGTTGTAGTAGGAAAAAATATTGTGTTAGATTCTGATATAGCAAAGTTTAAATTAGAGTTAGAAAACAGTAGTGAAGGAAAAATAAAAATTTCTGACTGTGAAATGTTAGAACAATTAATGTTACAGAAATTACTTGCACATCATGCTGTTGTAGACAGTATAGTGGTTTCAGATGCTGAGGTTGATAGTCAAGTAGAAAGAAATATTCAATTTTTCAGTCAAGAATACGGAAGCATAGAAAAAGTTGTAGAAGCTTATGGTTTTAATGATATTGAAGATCTTAAAATAGAGCTTTTTGGAATTGAAAAAGAGAATGCTCTCATACAAAAAGAACAACTCCAGATTACAGAAAATATAGATGTAACTCCAGAAGAGATTAGAATATATTTTACGGGTTTAAAAGACAAAGGAGAACTTCCAGAATTTCCAGCAGAAATTCAAATTGCTCAATTAGTTCTTAATGCCGAAGCAACACAAGAAGAACTAGACAGGGTAGTAAACAAGCTTCTCAAGATAAAAAAAGAAATTGAAGCAGGTTCTAGCTTCAAAATGAAAGCAATCATTAATTCAAATGATCCTGGGGTTACAGATAACGGAGGTAGATATTCTATTGATAAAAACAGTCAATTCATAAAAGAATTTAAAGAGACTGCTTTTTCTTTAGACGTAAATCAAGTATCAGAACCATTCAAGTCTAAGTTTGGGTATCACATACTTCAACTTCACCAAATTAGAGGTGAAACTAGAATAGCTTCACATATTCTAATTCAGCCAGAAATACCTCAAGAAAAACTAGATGAAACAAAAGAAAAACTAGAAAAGATAAAAACCGATATTGATAGTGGTGTTATTACTTTTGATGAAGCGGTTAAAAATATTCTCAAGATAAAGACACTAAGAATAATGCAGGTTTAATAGTTAATCCTTACAGTGGAGAATCTACTTTTGACTTAACAAGAATGGACCCCGCTTTGTATGCAAGAGTAAATAATTTACAGAAAGGTGAAATGTCTGATGTTTTCTACGATGAAGAAAGAGGGGGTAAGAAGATGTATAAAGTAATGATTATGAAAGACAGAACCAATACACACATTGCAGATATGGTAGATGATTATGTAAAGGTTCAAAGCTTAGCATTACAAAAAAAGAAACAAGAAACCATTGCAAAATGGTCTAGAGAAAAAATTGGAGATACCTATATTAAAATAAGTAACGAATTTCAAAAATGTACTTTTGAAAAAAATTGGACAAAAGAAATTTCTAACTAATGTCTGATGTCGCTGCTATTGATTCCTTAGTTGTTAAATTCAAAGATTTAAAAACAGAAATAGGAAAGGTAATTATTGGTCAAGAACAAGCAGTTAATTATGTTCTTTTATCAGTTATTTGTGGAGGTCACTCTCTCTTAATTGGTGTTCCAGGATTGGCAAAAACATTATTAGTTAACACCGTTTCAGATGCTTTAGGTTTAGATTTTAAGAGAATACAGTTTACTCCAGATCTCATGCCTTCTGATATTTTAGGAAGTGAGATTTTAAACAAAGACAGAGAATTTACCTTTTTAAAAGGGCCTATTTTCTCTAATATTATTTTAGCTGACGAGATTAATAGAACACCACCTAAAACCCAAGCGGCTTTGTTAGAAGCAATGCAGGAAAAGTCTGTTACTATCTCCGGACATCACTATCAATTAGAATTACCATTCTTAGTTTTAGCTACTCAAAACCCAATAGAACAAGAAGGAACCTACCCGCTTCCAGAAGCTCAATTAGACCGTTTTATGTTCTCTATTAATTTAGAGTACCCAAGCTTTCAAGAAGAGGTTGAAGTAGTTAAGAGTACAACAACAGCTGTTATTTCTAAGGCAAACGCAGTACTATCACTAAAAGAAATTCTAGACATTCAACAACTAATTAGAAAGGTTCCTGTTACAGATAATGTGATAGAATATGCTGTTTCTTTAGTTGGTAAAACAAGACCTAACAGTCTTGAAGCAACAGATTTAGTTAAGAAATATGTAGATTGGGGTGCTGGACCAAGAGCGTCTCAGAACTTAATTTTAGGTGCCAAAGCAATTGCAGCTGTAAAAGGAAAGTATTCTCCAGATATTGAAGATGTGAAGGCTATAGCTATTCCAATTTTGTCTCACAGAATTGTAAAAAACTACAAAGCTGAAGCTGAAAATATTTCTGTTACTGATATTATTAATTCGTTGCTATAATTCTTCTTGATTTGCCTCATAAAAACTAAATACACTACCGCCATATTTTTTTGAATAGCTCAGTAGTTTATTTTCAGACAAATCCATGTGTTTAGAATGTTCTACAATTAAGAGTCCGTTTTCGGTTAGTAGGTTTCTTTCAAAAACAAGCTCAATTATTTTCAAAAACTTTTCTTGTTCCATATCATATGGAGGATCTGCAAAAATAATATCAGCATTTAAGGCTGTTTTTTCTAAAAATTTAAAAACATCACTCCTGTAAGCATTAATAGAGAAATCAAATTCGGTTGAGGTCTTATTAATAAATTTCACACAGTTAAAGTTACCATCTACTGCATGAATATTTTTTGCTCCTCTTGAAGCAAATTCAAAAGCAATATTACCAGTACCAGAAAATAAATCAATTACAGATATAGTATCAAAGTAATAATGATTGTTTAAGATATTAAATAATGATTCTTTGGCAAGATCTGTAGTAGGTCTTACGGGTAAATTTTTAGGAGCAGTAATTCTTCTTCCTTTGTGTTTTCCGGAGATTATTCTCATCCTAATAAAATAAAATTTGAGTGTTTAGCTATTTCTGTTTGATCGTTAAAAATGGTGTTTTTAGAGTTTAAAAAACAAATATTTCTAACATAGGTGTACAAAACTTTAAAGAGGCTAGATTCTTTATCAATGTCTCCTAGAAGCGATATGATAGTTTCTTCTGGGTTTAATTCAAGTTGCTCTAGAGTAAATAAAACATAATAGATGAAATCTTCTTTTGTTTGATATTCAAAAATATTGTAAAATAAAAGCTTAGCATCTTCTATGACTACAATATCAAATATACTATGAGAAATATTTACATAGAAATGCAAAGAAGCGTTAGATTGTAAAAATAATTTTTCGAGTAAAATACTTGAATGATGTTTATATTCAAACTCTCCAAAGTTTTGAAAAAGAAAATTATTAATATTTACGAAGGGTATATAGACATTTTTAGTATCTATACATTCTAATTCATCATATACAATTAGATCTGTAGCAATTGTTTTTACAGAATATTTCAAATAATTTTTTAAAGCATCTTCTTTAAAATATTTGTTGGGAACCAGTGTACTTAAATTGTTTTGATGAATAACTGTAACAGATTCAAAATCTTCTTGTAATGACTTTTCGGTTTTAAAAATTTCTTGAAGTTTTTCTAAAACTAATTCTGGTGAATTTACTGTTTTTGAAAAATTAAAAGAAGAAAACTCAAACACTTCATTCTGAGTATTAGAGATACAAAAAGAAAATCCATCCAAACTGAATTGGATGGATAATTTCCTATTAGAAGTAGCTTCTATATTTTTATTGATCGTTCTCTTCTTCTTCACGATTTGCTTTATCATATGACGGAGGCCAATTACCACCTGTAGTTACTTCGTTTAAAGAACCTACAGATACATACTCTCCTTTAATTTGGTCGCTTTCTATGGCTTCCATTTCTTGTTTTACCAGAGAAATATCCATTCCTACTAAAAGATCTTTCTTTTCTGTTCTTGCTTCAAAAACAGGTACTTCTAAACCGGCTATTTTTTCTACTAAACCAATTACAAGTTCAAATTTTTTCCCTTCTACTCCGGGTACATTAAACATGTTTTTGTAATCTTTATCTTCAAAACTTTTTAAGATAGGCTCGTATCCAATTGTGTCTACAATCCTTTTTTCTACGTCTACCATTAAAGGTTGCCATTTGCTTCCTTTGTTTACTTGTATTACTGTATCTCTAACTTCAGTAATAGCAAATTTAGCACTGTCTATAAATTGTATTAAACCTTCTTTATTAGCAGTGTAGTTTCCATTCACCTTATAGAATGCTAATTCTGCATCTCTAATAATTTTTAGATGTTGAATTACTTTAACGTATTTAACACGTTTGTCTTTGTTAAAGTTAATAGGTTTCATTATTCCATCATAAATTTTAAAAACTAAAAAAGTTCCTAAAACAACTAGAACAATAGATACCATCCATTTATATTTTAAGGGTAAGTATTTTACTATTAAATAAGCCAATCCGAATGTAGCTACAACAGCTAGAATAATCAGTATAATCATTTTTTATATTTATTTTTTAACGCTTGTAGCAAATCTACAATTTTTTTTTAATGATAAAAACTTTTAAAGACAAATCAATGTATCTTTAACGTTTTATAGCTTTCATGTTAAAAAATGCCTCAGATTTTCATAAAGAACTTTTAAAAAAGTTCCCATATCATCCTACATCCAAGCAATCAGAATTATTTCTGATGTTAGTAGATTTTGTTTTTTCTACAGATAATCAATCATTATTTTTATTGAAAGGATATGCAGGAACAGGAAAAACAACTACTATAAGCACTTTGGTTACTAATTTATGGAAAACTGAAAAAAAAGCAGTTTTGTTAGCACCAACAGGAAGAGCTGCAAAAGTAATTTCAGTTTACTCAAAAAAACAGGCATTTACCATTCACAAAAAAATATATTTTCCCAAAAAACAGCAAAACGGCTCTGTAGACTTTGTTTTACAACCCAACAAACACACCAATACTATTTTTATTGTTGATGAAGCTTCAATGATACCAGACAGACCACAAAACGGGAAACTCTTTGAAAAAGGGTCTTTATTAGATGATTTAATTTCTTATGTTTATTCAGGTCATCTTTGTAAATTAATTTTAATTGGTGATACTGCTCAATTGCCACCTGTAAAATTAGCCATTAGTCCGGCGTTGGAGGAAGATCGGTTGGAAGCTGATTATCATAAAAATGTAAAAAAGATAGAATTAAATGAAGTTACCAGACAGCATGAAAATTCTGGAATCTTGGCAAATGCTACTGTATTAAGAACACTGATAGAAAATGATGTAACTAATTTTCAGTTTGATCTTGGTTTTCCTGACATCGTTCGTTTGGTAGATGGCTATGATATTGAAGATGCCATTACTGGGTGCTATGATAATGATGGAGTAGAAGACACCGCATTTATTGTTAGGTCTAACAAAAGAGCTAATCAGTACAACCAACAGATTCGTTCTCAAATACGTGGACAAGAAAACGAAATTTCTACAGGAGATTTTATCATGGTAGTAAAAAACAATTATTATTGGTTAAAAGAATCTTCAGAAGCTGGTTTTATTGCCAATGGAGACACTTGTGAAGTGTTGCGAATTAATGCAATTAAAGAATTATATGGTTTTAGATTTGCTGAAGTAGAAATTAGAATGATAGATTATCCAGATCAACAACCTTTTGAAACAGTCTTAATTTTAGATACGCTTACAAGCGAAACGCCTTCTTTAACCTACGAAGAATCTAATAAACTATATGAGGCTGTTAGAGAAGATTATGCACATGAAAAATCTAAATACAAACAACTTCTTGCAGTTAAGAAAAATGTATTTTTTAATGCTCTGCAAGTAAAATTCTCATATGCAATTACCTGTCATAAATCTCAAGGAGGGCAGTGGAAGACTATTTTTATAGAACAGCCTTATTTACCTGATGGCCCTTCAAAAGAATATTTTAGATGGTTATATACAGCAGTTACCAGAGCACAAGAAAAATTGTACTTAATTGGCTTTAAAGATGAGTATTTTGAAGATAGCTAGCGAAATAAATAGCTAAATAAAATTTGTCCATAATCATTTCCTTTATTATTTCTCAGATTGTCTAATTTATTGCTATGAAAGTGGTAGGCATAGCCGAAAACCCATTTTTTAGCTGTAAACTTATACCCAATTTCTGCATTAAAACGAATGGTATTTGGTTTAAAAGTAATAGGACTATTATTATTAAATAAACTTCCTTGTATGGTTGCGTCATAAGCTACATATGTTAAAGAGGTTTCGTAATAAAGAAAAGATTCTATACCTCTTACAAATGAGGTGCTTTCATTATTTAAATGCGTATTAAAAGCAATAGAATTATGCATAGGTTGTAATTCTTTAAAACCAACTCTTCCAAGAAAACCAATGGTTGCCTCATTAAAAACAGTTCCAAGCCTAAGTTTGCTCTTAAAATTACCATCTAAATTATTTGATTTATTTGTGCCTAAAGTTTTGTGATATTCAGTATCAAAATTAATAGCTATTGTATTTTTAATTTGATATTTCCAACCATCTGGGTTTCTGAAATTATAGATTTCATGAACTGCTTCTTGTAATTCTTGTCCGAAAGCACTTTTACCAACCACTCCAATTTGAAAGCTGTTTTTTAGAACAGTTTTATTTTTAAAAACCCTAATAATGCCTAAGCTTCCATATAAATATCCTGCAAAGGGTCTATCATGTGATTTTTTATTTATTACAGTAGATTTAAAAGGAGTATATATTTGATGCCCTAATTGAAATTCAATTATTTTTTTACTGGCTTTTTTAAAGTTTGGTGCTAAATATCTGTAGCTAAAAAACAGACCACTACTATAATATCTATCTTTTTGGGTAGAGATATACAAATCGTTATCAGTTATCAAGCTAAATTCTTTCGAGAATTTTTCTTGAGAAAAACTGATGGAAGCAAAAAATAAAAAAAGTAAAAGAAATATAAATTTCATCACAGCAAATATAAAAGTTAATAAAGCCTAAAGTTTAAAATTTTATAAAAAAAAAGTAATATTTTAGAGGTCAAATAATTTTTTTTATAAATGGCAGAATCTAAATCTACATTAGAAGCAGAAGATTTTTTTGGATCTAATTCATCTCAAGAACTAATTTCTAAGATGAACACCAAAGGAATATCACACCAAAAAGTATTAGACGTTCTTGCGTATGAAAAACAATTAAGATATCTGCAAATAGAATTGGTAAAGCTACAACAATGGGTACTGAAAGAAAATAAGAGAGTTGCTGTTGTTTTTGAAGGAAGAGATGCTGCAGGAAAGGGTGGAAACATCAGAAGATTTATGGAGCATTTAAATCCTAGATCTTCTAGGTTGGTGGCTTTAAATAAACCTACCAATGTAGAAAAAGGTCAATGGTATTTTCAGAGGTATATAAAAAAATTACCAAACCCTGGAGAGATTGTATTCTTTGATAGAAGCTGGTATAATAGGGCAGTAGTAGAGCCAGTAATGAATTTTTGTACAGATAAAGAATATAATGAATTCTTAGTGCAAGTTCCAGAATTTGAGCACATGCTGTATGAAGATGGCCTTATTATTATAAAGTTTTGGCTCTCTATTTCTAAAGAAGAACAGCTAAAACGTTTTAATGCAAGAAATGACAATCCACTAAAAAGATGGAAATTTAGCCCGGTAGATAAAAAAGGACAAGAATTGTGGAATACTTACACACATTACAAAGATGAAATGTTTAGTAAAACACATACTTCTTATAGCCCTTGGATGCTTATTAAAACCAACAATAAAAAAACAGCCAGATTAGAAGCAATGAGGTATGTGCTATCTAAGTTTGATTATGATGGCAAAAAGGAATCATCAACTACATTAACTCCAGATCCAAACGTTGTAATGCGTTATTATAGATCTACTTTTCAAATAGATTAATTATGGACAGAGAATTATCAATTTTAGAGTTAAAAAAGTTAAATTCTAACAAGGGTTTAATATCACTATTATCTAAAGAACAAATTAATGTAGAGAGGACTCTTAGATATATTGAATACGAACGTAAACTTATAAAACTACAAACAGAAGTAATTAAATTACAAACGTGGGCTATTAATAATAATGAACGAGTTATTGTCTTATTTGAAGGAAGAGATGCCGCAGGAAAAGGTGGAGCAATAAGAAGAATTACAGAAAGAATTAACCCTAGACATCTTAAAATTGTAGCGCTACCAAAGCCAACAGAAGATGAACAAACTCAATGGTATTTTCAACGTTATATAGAACAGTTCCCAAAAGCAGGTGAAATGGTTTTTTTTAACAGAAGCTGGTATAATAGAGCGGTATTAGAGCCTGTTAATGGCTTTTGTTCAGATAAGCAATACCAAACATTTATGGGTCAAGTAAATGATTTTGAGAGAATGATTTTAGAATCTGGAATTCATTTGGTGAAAATTTACATGTCTATCTCAAAAAAAGAACAATCAAAGAGGTTTGATGAGTTAAGAAGCGACCCCTTAAAGCAATGGAAAATGTCTCCTGTAGATGAAAGAGCGCAAGAATTATGGGATGAATATACGAACTACAAACAAGCCATGTTTGAAGTTACTGATACAGAAAAATCTCCTTGGAGAGTAATTAAGGCCAATAGAAAAACAGAAGCAAGAGTAAACACCATTACTCATATTTTAAAAAGAATACCCTACGATAAAGACATTATAATTTAATTATAATAAGGTTTTAATTTCATTAAAAAGGAAATATATTTCTGCAGCAATTATTTTACTAGTTTGTAAATAAGTAGCATCTTGTTCTATTGAATCATCTGAATGTTTTGGATCTGTATACGGAAGATGAAATCTAGCAGATGCTTCAGGAATAAACGGACAGTTTTCATCAGCATTGTTGCAGGTAGTTAAAACAATATATGGCGTTTTGTTTTCATCATCATCATAGATTTTAGAGAAACCTAATAATGAAGATTTATTTTCATCAAAAGAGATTCTATATGTTGGGTTTGTATGAGAAAACTCTTTAATATCAAATTTAAAACCCACTTCAGTCAAAGTTTTAACCGTATTCCTATGAAAAGCAGTCACCTCTGTACCTCCTGATAAAGCATTGATGTTTAGCTTAAAATAATTAGCCGCAAAAAAGCTCCAAACTTGGCCAAGTTGGCTTCTTCTAGAGTTGTGAGTACAAATAAAATTAATGTTAGCCACATTCTTATTTAACACGTAATTAGCCGCTATTTTTTTAGCTATTTTTACTAGAAGTTTTTTTCTTTCATTATCAATAACAATATTTTGATGAGAGTCTTCAAAGAAATTCTTTACCATAGTAGTGTTAGTCTTAACCATCTTCTTACTTTTGTGTCAAAGGTATTATATATTTAAATAAATAAACATTAAGTAAAGGTTAATAATGTATTTCAATATTGGTAAGAAGGTAGCGGTATTAGATGATATTTTAAAAGGTGTTATTGTAAGTCTAAACGGACAAGTTGTTGGTATTAAGGATGATGATGGTATGGTGTATGAATACAATCAAAACGAATTGGTAGTTATAGAAGAAGATCAACATCAATTATCTAAATATTCAGACATTAATAATCCTTTATTTAATGATAAATTACAAGATCAGAAAGTAAAAGGGTCTAGCTTTAAGAAAGAGAATAATGAGGTAATCTTAGAAGTAGACTTACATATCAACCAATTGATAAAAAGTACTACAGGGATGGATAATTTTGAGATGCTTTCTCTTCAGTTAGAGACCGCAAAAAGAAAAATAGAATATGCTATTTCTAAACGTATTTCAAAAATTATTTTTATTCACGGAGTAGGAGAAGGGGTCTTAAAAAGTGAGCTTCATTATTTATTTGGGAGATATCCTGTTAGGTTTTATGATGCTTCTTACAAGAAATATGGACTAGGTGCTACAGAAGTTTATGTGTTTCAAAATCCAAAGTCATAATTAATAAATACTTTTGTAGAATGAAAAAAGTTTATTTAGATAATGCAGCAACTACGCCCATAGCTCCAGAAGTTATAGATGTGATGCAGGTATCTATGCAAGATAATTTTGGAAACCCTTCATCTACGCATCAATTTGGTAGAAAAGCTAAGAACCTTGTGGAGACTGCTAGAAAAAATATCGCAAATTTATTGCAGGTATCTGCTGCTGAAATTATTTTTACAGCAGGCGGTACAGAAGCAGATAATTTAATTTTACACAATGCAGTGAACAATCTAGGTATAGAAAGAATTATTACTTCTAAGATAGAACATCATGCTGTTCTTCATACCGTTACTTTTTTAAAGGAGAAGTATTCAACAGAAATAGATTATGTAGACATAGATACCACTGGTGATGTTTCTATAATTCATCTAGAGAAATTATTAAAAAACTCAGACAAAAAGACTCTAGTAAGTCTAATGTTTATAAATAATGAAATTGGAAATATATTACCCTTACAATTGGTTTGTGATTTATGTGAAAAATACCAGGCTTTATTTCATTCAGATACTGTTCAAGCGATAGGTCATTATTCGATAGATTTGCAGGAGACTCCTGTAGATTTTATAGCTGCAAGTGCACATAAATTTCATGGTCCAAAAGGAGTTGGGTTTGCCTACTTTAAAAAAGGATTTGGCATACAACCTATGTTTCACGGAGGTAACCAAGAGAAAGGTGCCAGATCCAGTACAGAAAATGTTCATGGAATTTTAGGAATGGAAAAAGCATTTGTAATTGCAACAGAAACATTAGATAAAGATAAATTAGCAATGAATTCTTTAAAGGTTTTTTTTATTGAACAATTGTTGCAAATTAATTCTAAGATTCGTTTTAACGGACAATCTTCCGATATAGAAAACAGTAGCTGCACTATTTTAAATGTATTGCTACCAGTAAATAATGAGCTACTATTATTTAACTTAGATCTTTATGGTATTGCTGTTTCAGGAGGCAGTGCCTGCCAAAGTGGAAGTAGTAAAGGATCTCATGTATTATCAGAAATCATGAATCAAGAATCGCATACTTCAGTTAGATTCTCTTTTAGTAGATTCACTACCATTGATGATATAAAATACGCAATCCAACAACTAAAAAAGCTACTCTAGAGTAGCTTTTTTAGTTGTTGGATTTTTATAAGTACTACAGTATTTAATCTACACGTATTTTTTTAACTATTTGACCTTCTTCCAAAGTAACTCTTACAATATAAATACCTGCAGGAATTTTAGTTTCCATTCTATACTCTTGTTCTGCACCTAAGTTATTCCATGTTTTAATAGACTGTCCAAGAATATTATACAATCCTAGCTTTTTAATATCAAGATTTGCATAATTTTTAATCACTAACTCATTAGCTGTATTGTCTACATAAACTCCTAGTTGGTTTTCCAATAAGATATCATCATCAATACTTAATGAAGACTCAACAAATACAATAGAGTATTTATCTAAATGAGAACCAGCAGTAAGTGTTATTACTACCCCTTGTTCATTATCACTAAGTTTATAGGTAGCCCCAGTTACTTCATCTTTTAAATAGACATCTTGCTCTAAGTTTTGTTGTTCATCTAATTTGACCACAATTTCACCGTCATATTCTAAGCTAAAGCCAAGTGGTATTTCTATATCTGTAGAAAATTCTTGTATACCAGCAATTACATATTTAGTATCATCTTCTTCAAACTTCCAGAACATTTTTGTTTCTTCAGCTCTGTACTGCACATCATTTTCAAATGGTTCATATAATGGAGAGTCATATCCAAGATCAAAAGAGAAAGATTTATTTTCGTTAAAAGATACCCCAATCTGTCTATGTAAAATTTGTGTATCACTGTTGGTATAGTCTAATCCAATTTTTACTACAGGGTCTTGGTAAGTTTCTGATACTTCATTGTTGTTACCATCTCTAAAGAAAAAAGAATCATCACCTTCATATCTATATTCTCTTTGGCTGTTATTGAAAACCACTTCACCACCAGTATTGCTTCCAGTTATAAAAAATCCTTGTGCAACAGCAATATATTTTCCAGGAACTTTAAAAATTATATTAGCATCTCCATTATTAGGCGCTGCAATACCCATAGATAAATTTCTTGTTGCATATCCACCAACATAATTAGAGCTGTTGTGTCCAAGATCATTTTCTTCAGTAAGTCCAGGATGTTGTTCCCAGAAATAGAGCGTACCAGTAATAGACCCACTATTATCCTCTAAGAATTTTTTAGAATTAATAGCCGAAGGATATGGATTACCAACTAAATAACTTGTATTAGAACTAACTGTTGTTGTTTTAATCAAACCATCGTTAGGAGTCCCTTCAAAAGTATAGTTTTGTTCTATTCCTGGTCCTTTAAAGGTAAATCCTTCTGAAGGTAGTAATGTACCATCTTTTCTTAACTGAAACCAATTATCAGAAGAACCGTAACTATAAATCCAATAATCTGCAATAGTAATAGGTGATGTATTAGATCCATTATAGCCATTTGTCCAATTCATATCCATTGGATTTGAATCTGCAGAGGTAGCAATTGTACCATCCTTCATAACACTAGCTACAGAATACGTGTTTTGCCCAACAGTAGTTACTGGAGAACTAAAGTAGTTATATCTGTAAGTAGAAGGTGTAGTAGAATTTTGATCTATATACAATTTACCATTACCACTTATCTCAGAATTTTTTGAATGTATGGTAATTAACTGAGATCTAGTTCCCGCTAAACGTATCTCATCATTAGTTTCAGTAATAGTAATGTTCTCAGAAACAACTAATAGATTATCTTGTATTGTTAGTTTACTATTGCTATCTACCGTTAATTGTCTGGCAGAAAGAGATGAATTGTTGTGCAGATAATCTTCACTTATAACAACTCTTCTAGATCTATCTGGAGTTCCGTTACTCCAAGCTCCAGCCGTTCTATTAGTTACTCCGGTTCTATGATACCCTAATTGTGCATTAGAATTCTCACTAGCATCATCAATCTCAGAAATAAGAGGATCATGTGGATGTCTTTCTGGACCTCCTAAACTAAGATCTCTATAGGGGTTCAAATTATCATCTATAAATACAGACCATCTATCTGAGTCATTAGCAGCTACCGGATTAGATTCTTCGTCTTTTAATACCATAGACGTAATATTGTTTATAGAATGAATAACATCTAAACGATTAGTCCATGAAGTATTATCTGAAGTAGTAGACAATACTAATATATCATTTCCATCACTAAAGTTTGTTATATTATCATTTGTTATTGAAATAGCTCCAGAGTTTATATTACTAAAACCGCCTCCTGCATTGTTTTCAATAACAATAGATTGGTTGGCATTTAATGTAGAGGTAATTGTATAACTAGCAGAGGGTGTAAGCCCTGTCATATCTCCAGAATTATTGCTAAATAAGTTTAAAGTAAATGTACCTCCTGGAATCTGATCAGCACCAATATTGGTTACCTCAATCATTTTCTTGGTATTAGATTGATATACTTGAGTAATTAAAATGGTATTAATATTATCTCTAAAGTCTACATCTCCACCAGTTGCTAAATCATTGTCACTATCTCCTAAATTACTTGCATTTGGAGGGTTAATACCGTTATTAACCGTAAACCCTAAAATACTAATATCATTAAAGTTGTCAAAATTATCATCTAAACCATCTTCGTCTGTATCTGTGCCACTAGTTACATTATTGCTATTACCATTTTCGGCAATATCTAAGATACCATCGTTGTCTGTATCTGTATCTACATAATCTGGTATTCCGTCTAGTTCAGTATCTACAGGAATTATTCCTACTGTACCTCCAATTTCATAATTGTCATCAACACCGTTAGAATTTACGTCTGTTATTGCAGTAGCTATACCACTTGGTGCTACATAAGAACTGGTTCTTTGTAGCTCTATATTATCTGGAATTCCATCATTATCTGAATCTATATCTACAAAGTTCTCTAAACTATCTGTATCTGAATTTACAGGAGTTAAACCAACACCAGGGGTAGATTCATACACATCATCTAGTCCGTTACTATTAACATCAGTCATTCCACTTCCTACACCACTAGGTGCTATATAACTACTATAGTTTTGCGCTTCAATGTTATCTAAAATACCATCATTATCTGAGTCTAAATCTAAGCTATTGATTAAACCATCGCCATCTAAATCACTTGATGAAGAGGCAGATTTGTATGGATGGTTAACTGGTAAACTACCCTCTAAGCCCCATTTGTGTGCTAGGTAACCTTCTAATTTTTCACGGTCATTGTTACTAACTAGCCCACTTATTACAATAAATTCTGCAATAAAACCATCTAGTTTGTAACCTTCATTATTAATTGCACCGATATAAAGTTTATTATTAGTCCCTCCAGCTCCGCTTTCTGTGTAGTTTAGGTCTAATGCTCCATCTATCCAAACATTGGAGCCATTTGTAACTCCATCATTTATTATTGCTGTATATGTATGCTCATCAGTATCATCTGTTCCTGGAGTAAATGTACTACCGTTTCCATTAGATATACCATTTTGTCCACATAATAATTGTAGTCTATCCCAACCTCCGTTGTCATTACCCCAAAGACTTCGTTGAGAGTTATCATTTAAATCACTTTTATAAACAGCGAATATACTCACTTGAGGTTGCACATCTGTATCTATATCAAATGATGTTGACATATAATCATCTGAGAAGTCTAATACATTTAATCCTCCTTGAGATCTAAGTAGAGTTGTAGGTTGCCTTACATTAGAACTTTGAATTGCATGATTGTTATTTCCTGATTTATCATTCCATTGACTTACTTTTCCTCCACTTTCTGTTATCGTTGAACTGTCTGAAGCATCTAACCACACTTCTGGCGATAAAGAAGATATAGAAAAATCTTCCTCTGTATCCAAAATACCATCATTATCATCATCTAAATCACAAGCATTGTTTATACCATCTGCATCTGGATCATTTGCTGTTGGGGTACCTACTGTTGCCCCAAATGTACATG
>Ga0114995_10000277_pt1 | contig 35383 bp, 29 predicted proteins | sample ArcticOcean_MG_C_11_FD_87038 | JGI IMG/M metagenome (GOLD analysis project Ga0114995, IMG submission 87038) | Marine microbial communities from western Arctic Ocean - ArcticOcean_MG_CB2_154 | ecosystem: Environmental > Aquatic > Marine > Oceanic | place: Arctic Ocean: Canada Basin | collected... | reverse complement strand
CTCACCGGCAGGCGTTTGCCACTGAAATTCAAGTTGTTGTTTTTCTGCCAATTGTTTTTTGACGGCATAATGCACGCGTTGAATGAGCATGCCTTTGTACCCTAGTTCTTTGAGCACTTGTGCTTGTCCCGCAGAGTGTCCAAACGGGTCAATGGCCCACGAATATTGTGGCGTGATGCCAAACGTGTTTTGAAGCCATTCGCGCCCTTCTTGAAGATGCCAACGCGTGGCACGAGCCGTGACCGACGCCTCGTCGTTCATAACCCAGCCGCCAGTGACAAAATCGAGTCGTTTTTCCGCGACCAATCGTTTGGCTTGTTCTTTTTGCTGTTGTGTGGCATCATTCCACCACAGTGAAAAATAGGATATTTCCGCCCAAATAAATGTCCGTCGTGGGTCTTCTGTTAAAGCAGCTATGACAGTATCTAAGATATGCTTTGTTTGTGTGGAATAATAGGTGTGGTACGTATTGATCCACCCGGGGTCATTGTGAGAATGTGGCACGACATGTACGGTAAGGCCGTCTTTGAAACGTCCGTCGTAATTGTAGTCCCAGCCTTGTTTCCATGGGCCTTTGTTTTCAGGGGCGTTGAAGTCGATAGCGGCGAAGAGGTCGGAAGTTTGAATGGTTTGTATATCGGCGGTCTGTTTCGGTATAAGAACAGAAAGTTCAGGAATATCGCCAATCAGAGTTATTTCTTCGTCACTCAGCACGTAATCCGGTGCGACCTGCCACAATACACCCTTTGCCGTAAATCCTTTTACACCAATATGTTGTATTAAAGAAGGTTTTGGCGAAATTATGTATTTTCCTCTGGCTTGTATATGTTCCACAATTGCCGCGTCCCAGAAATTTAAATCTCCCTCCGTCTCAACGCTTGTCAAAATTGGTTGTACAAAAGTTTTATATAACTCTCGAGTAAAACAGTAATGTATACCACCGCCACAGTTTTTTAAATAATGGTCATCGAATTCTTGGACAACGCAGTGTTTGAGATGGTTCGCTTCATTAAAAGCAGAAACAATATCACTCGGATACTGTTCTAACAAACGTATAGATTCTTTTAGCCAGTTGTCTTTGACTAACACATCAGAATCCAGATTACATATGATATCATATCCATTATTGTATAGCCAGTCATAACCTTCCATGACTGACTTTCCGATGGGTTTGTGTGATACATGTTTAATGGAGTGTACAACATTTGTAAATCCTTGAAATGCCTGACCGGTATCTTGTACAAGCACCAAATCTTCCGTACGCGATTGCATGCTCATTATTTTTAGTAACTCGTGTCGGCCGTGGTATGGGAGAACAACACCTATTTTAAGCTTTATGTATTTGATAGGTATTTTACTGGATGACTTTTTGCCGAAAGTTGACACTTTAGGCAAACTATCATAAACGTCGTGTTTTTGTAAAGGCAACTGTGATTTTTCACGCACGGAGAGCGTTTTAACAGGCTCAAGACCGAAAGGACGATGGTCTTCGTATCCGACACGTATGTTCATGTGATGTTTGGTAATTGGTATTGTACCATATATTTTCCAGGTCAAAATAGTCATAGCTGCCTGGTCCCATCTGTGATTGCAGTGGTTACTTCCTCTAGGTGATATACAATCCCTTTTCAATGCACAGTCGGCCCATTCTTGAACAAAAGTATTTGCCTTTGGGTCACCAAATTTTAAGCCAAGCATAGTACCAGCGGCATTGTTTCTCAAGGCCCATATTTTTTCAAAATCATGTAATGCAAAGTATGACCTCATTCCTGGATGCGTCCAATCTTCAACTCTTTGTGACGATAAAATTTCAACAATACCCTGTCTGCATAAATTGTTATATAATTCGTCATAAGCAGAGTCTTTTTGTGGATGAACTCCCGTATCCATCCATAACACAAGTCCCCTTTGCTTTTCAAACACGTCACGTGTAATGATCGGCTTCCAGGCATAACTTCCTGCGTAATATTTTTGCATATTAAAATGTTCTGGATATTGGTCGAATGCAAATATTGGCCAGTTGTGTACCCATGGATATTTATCCATTAGGTATTTGCGACCCGCTATTGACATTCCCAAATCGTATACAATTATTTGGACATCATATTTTTTGTGAGCGACTGCGTTGTTTTCCAAAAATAAATCTAGGACACGTTCATGCGTTTTGTCAGCAGCTGTAACCATTGTTTTCGACATCGCCGCACAATCGCCCGTCGTTGATACTATTGTTTTTGTGAAATGTTTTATATCTGTTTCTTCAAGTCGTTTTTTTCGCTGTTGATTTAAGATATCAAAGTCGTGAACACCAGTATCCAAACTTCTACAATCGACAACATTTGGTTGTGTTGAATACGCCGCACCCAAACCACAGGCATAGCATTCTGTACAATATCCAACGCAAATTCCATTTATTAGAGGTATTCCTCCATCTAACGGATCGCCACTTTTACATGAATGGCAACGTGGACTCATTTCAGGTTTCGCATAATCGGTCGTCTGAATTTTGACTGAGTCTTTCTTCGTTGATTTTTCGCGGAATACATGTCCTTCACACTCACATTCATTGCAAACACCGGACTCTAAACAATGACATGTTTTACATTGGAAATCGTTTCCTAAATAATTCAATGCATTTTTCTGATGGCGATATATTTCCACGCTAAAAGAGGAACCTTCATGACCAATGAATTGTTGGGCACCACTGCATATATACATATCAACTGTAGAATCCACATTAGAGTTCACATCAACTTGCTGTTGATATATAGACGTGTCCAGAACATTGATAATTGAATCGTAATCCCCTATGCTATCTTTTGAGACATATATAGCATCCCATTTTGTAGTTGTTTGTACAAATTCTTGTTTGGTTAAATGTGGACAGTTATTTTGGACAATAGGTACAGACTGGTTTAACCAACATTCATTTGGACCATGTGTTCTCAAATGAATGCATTGATATTTGTCAGGAAGATTTATTTCTGCTTTGACAGCTGTTATTCTTTTATGAACCATTGACGAGGGTAGTAACGGCTCAATGTAATACGGGAATACTGGATGCAGCCATGTATATGTAGAACTGAAGAATCCGCTTTTGATTATTAAATGCATATCTTGGCCAAAAAGAATATCGATAGAAGAAACAATGTCACCCGATATCATCTTATCTACAATCTGGACGTCTGCAGGGAATGTATGTAGTGGAACCAACATGTTGCTCTTTTTAATAAGCAACACGCGCTTGGAATAACGTGCAATTGCTAGACAATGGTAAAAAGCCACACGTTGGTTATTAATTGCACCGCCGCCCGGTCCACAAGAAAGTGTTTTTACGGTAGGAACAAGTTCTGATTGTTTAACCTTCATACGTTTTACACGCAACAATCCGTATGTTTTAATCTCTGAAGCAATAATTTCATACTTTAAATCGCTTAATCCGGATGTAAAATCATTAGTATTGGCGACGTTTTTGTGAAATTGTTCCGTTTCGTCAAGACCCATAACACGAGGATGTTTTAATTCTTTGTATCGGCCAACTTCTGGTGGCAACCTATCATAACCCCCGTGTTTTTGTAAACGCAAAGCCATATTATCGTCTTCGCGACCCCAACCACCAAAATTGTTCGAATACCCGTTGATTTCTTGGTATTTTTGTCTCGTAATCATCAAAGCACCCCCGACATTGCCAGAAGGGCCTTTTTTATAATTCCATTGTGATGTAGATGTTAATAAATGTGTAGGACGCTTCTTAAACGCATAATCATTCGACTGATTTTCCGGAATTTGGTCCACATCATGCAACACAAAGTAGTCGCTGTTCTGAGATTCTTTAAACCCAACGTTAAATAAAAACCCCTTATTGAATGTACCTTCCTGTGATTGTTCCACAATAATGACATCGGCAGGCATCTTCAAAAATGACGACATATATTCGAGCCATTCTCTCAAATTCTTTTCACGCCCCGACCCTTGACTTTTTTTATCAGATATTTTTTCCCTGAAAGGTATCAGAATAGTTAAACGATGTTTTTCAACAAGAGGCGTTTGAAGCCGTGGCATTTTTGAACTGGAATAGTGAATATTCGGCCTCCAAGTTGCAATATGTTCAAACAATTTTACTGACGCATGCGAGGGAGCGACCCATTCCACTATTTCTGCACCGTCCGGAAGCCATATCAAATGTGTTAGACCTGCACCATGAACACCACGCAAACTCTTTGCATTCGCAATCAATTGAACTTGCTCTTTAAAAGTCATTGTTTCGAGTTGAACCACTTTAGACGACGGGAACATTTTGTCCAAATGTTCAATAATTCGGTCGTTTTTGGAATCCGGTTTATGACGAGGATGTGCCCTGTAATCGTTACGGTCAATCACGACATCTTCTGTCAATGATGCACTGATACCATAAGCAGACAAAACGCGTTGAACAAACCTGTCCATGATGCCGCATCTTCCCGAAGGCATATCCGTATTCCAAACAGGTGTATTTTTAGGAACCCAGACCGCATTTTCAAAACACACGTGGCCCGAAAATTCAGATACATATCTTGTACGTGCTGAAAATATTTCACCCCAAGCGTCATCGAGATGGCCCCGCGCATGACCATCTAACCACACAATTGTGACTTGGGGCGGGTTTCCAATGGTTTCCAATGTCCAATGTACGTTAAACCAGTCGTTCATCGTATGCCATAAATTAGCATATTCTATCCTTTCGAAAAATAACGTTGTGCCCGTAATTGTTTGTTCACAATTATGTTTTTTTGTCATTGCTGCAGAAATAAGCTTCTTATGATGCCACTCATTAGGCCCATGAGGTATGTAAGGTATACCAATTGAATGTTTGTCTAATCTAACAAATTCCGCGTTTTCAGGACGGTCCAATACATCTCGAATTTTGGAACCGCCTTTTGACACATGGATGTCATTTGTATTCATAGACATCCAATCAAACTTACATAACCAAGCGTCTGATGCCGCGTGATGACGACATCCGCCGACATTTGACCATTGTAAACACTTGTCTTCTTCACCCATACAATGCGCCCAATCTTTCGGGTGTCCCCAACCACCATTTGGTTTTGTATGTGCTGTCAACCACTTTTTCTTTGTCGTGTCAATAACCAATGGTTTTGCAAGCCATCGTTCAACATTCGCACAAATGCCTTCAATTTGATCAGGGGTGCATGCTTTATCACGACCACCCGCATCCCAACCACCACAATCGCCCACATGCATGGACAGTGATACAGATGGCACCACCGCTTCATTTGGCCCATGACCGTGCTCTTTCATCCACGCAATCGTTTGATCCCAATTGTAATCGTCATGTTCGCAAAATGTCTTCGAGTCAATCGCCTGCCACTCTTTTGCAGACATGCACCACGGCACCGCAATCTCTTCCGGTGTCAGTTTTACATTGCCCTCTTTGTTTTTGTCAAGCCACTCAAACGCTTGTGGATGTATCACTGTGTCGTCCTCGAGTACACACACGCGCTCCGGCTTGCGAGCCCACGCCTGCTTCATCATCCACCACCAATGATGCTTTAAACATGTGGCCCATGGAGACCGCGGATTCCCATACGTATCGCCCTTATAATTCTCGTTAATCGATTCGTCCTTGGCCGGGAATTGATTGGGATGCCGAGAACACGACCAGGGGTGTTCAATCGCCTCTACAGTATATTTTTTCAAGACCGAATCGATTTCAGCAGAATCTGCGTCCTTTGAAACCAATATTTTGGTAGCTTCGTGAACAGACAACGACTTTAATACGAGGTCCAAAGACCAGGCGCGCTTGAAGGCGGGAATGACCCAGAGAATGTCACCTCGGCGTGAAATCTTTTTCAGTGCCGTAGCTACCGGTTTGACACCTTTTAAAAAGTGTTCGGCTTTTCGGCGAATATCCGCCGCCAACTCTCCCATCGGAAATCCCACCGACTTTTCAGCCGTTGATTCGTGCGACCACGACCCATACATACCAATGTGCAGAACAGCAGACTCTTTCAAAGCCTCCATCGGCACTTTATTTTTCGTACACCACTCCGACCAACCCCAATCAAATCCACCATCGCGATTTGGCATCGCCGCCAACATCCTTTTCGCTAACGCACGACGCCACACCGTGCCCGCATTGCCCATCGACGACATCGTGCACAAGACGTCGCCACAACTCAACGATTTGTGCTTGGGAGTGCCGGAACGGTATAAGGACAGTAGACCAGTCGATTTGCGCAATCCTTTTTGCAAAGAAGACCACCACGTTGGTGCAACAACTTGGTCCGAATCCAACAGCACCAATACATCAAACTTGGAAGAAACAAATTTCTCCAAAATATGACGCGCCATCGCATCGGGACCTTTCTTTGTCTTGACCCCAACTACTGATTGAGCCTTATTGTCTATCCACCGATTCAAATCCGACAACGACATTTTTGTTGAAGCATCGTCAAAAATAAATATTTTTGCTTGGTGTGTAGACTCTTTCAAAGCTTTCAGTGTCAATTGTACATAACCTGGTCGGTCACGAGTTGCCATGCCCAACATTACAGTCGGCTTGTTGGACACTATATCAGAGGACCAACCAGGAACGGTTGGTTTCGCCGGCAAAGCTGCCACCGCTGCCACTCGGAGCCCTGGTTGAGAGGCGGCTACAACCGCACACAGGGCGACTATCCAGTTATCACTGACCCTCTCCCGATGTACCACGCTCTGATAACTCTGAGAATCGTAGGCGCTTTGACTCAAACGCTCAGTCTTGGTGCCAAACGGGTAATAAGCCACGACACATTGGTCACGAAACTGAAAGTGTACAAATTTGCCAACCGTCTGAGAATAAAAGTAATTCTCGTACAACTCGACATCGTGTTTGCAAGTGTCGTGGCATTTGCTCTTGCTATCCGCCAACGATGCCGGCCAGAACCGCTCACATCGACCTTCGACGCACGTCTGAAGGGACTGGCAATGTCTATCAACAGTACACCCCACTTCTTCTCGTGCCCAAATCGGCCACTCTTCCGGTACTTGAGAGACCAATACAAATGTCAACAACAAAAATATACATATTACACACATCATTACTAATCGTATCCATTTTAATGTAATGTACATATATCTACAATGCGACTTCTCCCTTTATAGGAAATTTAACGGTTTTAGGGGATTGGCCACCAGTGGAGGTGTCAATTCTATTGCAACTTGGTTGGATTTTTTCTTGTAAACATGGGGGGCAGCAATGCTCAAAATCAACAGCACTACGGAGACATACTGAAGCAAATTGACATCGATTTGATTGGCCAGTACAAAGGCTGGGCAAACCTCCTCGTACAATTGTGTCTGGCCCAGGGTTGCACCGACCGCAACCAACCCGCCAGTAATAATAACAACCCACACAAACAAACTGAGCTTTTCAACCACTGGCCACTGCCTTCGTTTGGCCAACAACCATAACATGTTGGACAGAAATGACCCGGCCAAACATCCTCCAGCCACAGAAGGCGCAAACCCCAACATCTGGTCCTCACACACGCCATCTAATCGAGAATATAACCACAGTTGCAGCGCCGCGGCAGATGCAATGCACAATCCAACAATACTAAAAAAAATAGACTTTTGCATTTATCTAATAAGGTCGAGTTTATATACTACACTTTTGGTCAAGACTGTTGAGTTCGAAGAAATTTCCTACAAGCATTTTGATGGTGTTGAAACCCCAACTCCAAAAATGCTTCTGCGTCTAACCCAACCTCTGCACATAAAGATACCAACTCTTGCTGTTCGTGTTCGTCTTGGAAGGCATCCACAAATTTCTGCCCAATGGCTTGCTCTTCGAACTGTTTCAAAGCCGTTTTCAGGACATATGAATGACGGGCGACATTTTTGCATGCCTTTTCCATCGGATGCCACATTGTTGTCCACCATTCTTCAAAATTGTCTGACGGGGCAGTTTCTTCCAGCACGTTCATGAAAGAAGTAACAACATCCCATTCAGTCATGGGTCTGTTGCTTCTTCGTGTAGCTCCACTTGTAATACCTAATATGTTTATCATAAGTTAAACATTCAAATCCAACGGTTTTTGAAGCAATAGTTCCAAAAAATCCGTGACATTTTTGCTGGGGGACGATTGAACCAGAGCCCATCTTGCTCGAAATGTCTCTAACCAATGTTTGTCGTTTGTTGGCAAGTAGCTACGAACAGAATTGTTTGGAAGCTCCCACAGACCAGTTATGGAGGCTATTTTCGCCACGGTTCCTATGGTTTCCCACTCCATTGACAGTTTACTGTTGTTGTTTGGCAAGGCACCAATTTTTTTGGCAGGAATGTCGTCCATAATTTTGGTCAAATCTTCAGCGACTGACAGCGGTCGCTGGTCTTGTTCCAAATTGTCCACTTTGTTCAACAATTTCCAAGCAATATCTCTACGGGCAACAGCTCTACTCAGACGAGACATTGGTCAATTCGTTGCAATCTTATATACCATTTTTTTCTGTTTTTTTCTGTATATAGCTGCTCTTTTTCATGTATCCATGGGGTGCGTCCATCCTACAACTCTGACTCCGGATGTATTGGTTTTGCAACATTTGGAAAAAACTGCTACCCTCCTGCCGATTGGCTTCTCGACGGGTACCCAAATCTACGTCGACAACTGTTCAGTTGTATGGAAAATATCTCGAAAAACAGACCCAGCGGCCGTCCAGCGAATCCACACGAAAAATACTTTAATCATATCTCTTCCGGCCTGTCCGTACATTCGGACTCCTACGTCAGTCAAAAAATTGACGAAAAAAGTTGTTTGTACGTGTACGCCCTTTGTAGGTCCCGATTTGTTTGAGTGGATTCAGACTCCCTTTTCTTGGGACCAGGCAGCTGCTTACCTGGAGGACATTTGCAATGGCATTCGTTGGTTGCATCGTCACAACATCGGGCATGGCGACATCAAACCTGAAAATGTGGTCATTGGTACAAACAATGCGCAACTCATCGACTTTGACTTTTCGGGCCCATTCAAAGATTGGAAGTATTGTGGAACACCCACTTATATTGCACCACTCGAAATTGTGAAAGAGTGGAACCACATCTCCAGGAGAATGGATGTGTACGCATATGGAAAAACTATTTTAGTTGTATTGTTTTTTTATTCGGTACACACCTCTTCAAAAACAGCAAGGTGGCTCTACGAACCGTACATTAATGAATTGTCGAGACATACATACACTGGTAAACAGAAAAAATGGGGCGATTTAGCTTTTCAATGTTGTCGAAAAGTACCACCAATCAATGTTAGTCTCCATCAACCCGCGCCGTGGGATTTAGCAACACAAGCTAGTATATAAACACTGATTGACGGGAGAAATGCAAACTGAAAGGGTACAGATTTGTTCCAGAAATTTGTTGAAAAGGGGATTTTGTGCTTCTTGGTACCACACACTGGACGAAGAAGCATCGGTAGACAATGTCTCCGTCCTCTTTGCTCGATTCATGCTGACTGGTGAATTGACAGACATCCCCTTGCTCAATTCCGCTTTCAATACATTGAAAAACGAACAACAGGAATGCATGTTTGTGTTTATGCGACGCCACACCAATCAAGTACTCGGTATATTGCGTTCGACGAAACCCCTGTTTTCAAGCAGAGAACACCAGTTGCTCAAACAACTGGGACAGGGGCCCCTTTGGAACCTGCCCATCTGGACCTGGACAGAACACCACCATCACTTTGAGCAAATGATGGAACAACAATGCCGGGCCAGAAACATCAAAGGAACATGCATGGGCATGTGGTGCTATCGGTGACCCATTGGTTTCCCGTTGGGTTTGCGGTTGAACATTTCCAATGCGTGAAAATGTTCCTCCAAACAAAGAGAAAATTCCTCCCATTTCACCAGATTCACATCTATTTCATTCAAAATCTCATCAAAAGTTTCTTTTTTAGCAGATGATGAAGACGAACTCATTGTTTACCAATTAGTTCAGTCACAATAGTGATCAATACAACATCCAGTAAAATTTATTTGATTTTTATTTATTTGATTTTTACTACTATTTAAATACACGAATGTAAAAAAAAAAATGCATCGTGGGTTACCTGATAAAAACAATCTTGTCCTAAGACTGTCCGAACTTGATATGCACATTGCCAATCTACCAGAAACACTCCAAATACCGGAACTGGACATTCAACATATTCATTTCTTTATTCAACAGACAGACTTGTCTGACAACAGGGCTGTGCGCCGCACCATTGCTCGTATCCATTATATCTTTTCACGGTTTCAAATCCAGGACAAACATACAAAACAGTTGATTGGCCAAATCCTCGATAAATCAACCCTGGAGGACGAAGAACCACCGCATCAACTCAACAAGCTAATCGCATACATGACTGTCATCGCTGACTTTCTCAAACCGACCGACACTGCCATTTCCAAAGTACAACGAATTCAAAGTCTCTTGCATCGTGCGGACAATGGTGAGAAAATATTGGGCCAAGTACATCGGGAGTTTTCAGAGATACATTTTCGCAACAATGCAGTATTGCAAAAATTGGCTGCAAATGTCCTCCATCAAACTCGACCATTTGGACATCCGACACAACCAACAACAAGAGACACTCGTCCCGCAAAAAAACGAATCCCTTGCAACGTTCGCAATTTGCAATGGATTGAAGAACTGTCCGACGAAAACAAGCTTTTCATACAAGAACAAATACATGATGCAAATTTGCACTATGGTGGCAATCTTAACAATCCCAGAATGATTCCGTACGTGGAAAAACTGATAAACCCCACATTTCGACGGTCCGGCAACACAATGACGGTCGAACAAATTGAAGACTGTATATGCTGGTATCGACTGCACGGCAATTCATTTACACCTTCACCAACCCCACGCAAATCAATTCCACCCAAAACATCCAGAGCGAGAAAGAAACAGAATAACTACATATTCACCGATGGTAGTGGCAACAAAACAGTGCGCGACGCCGAAACGGACAAAATTATTCACTACTTGCCTCCACCACTTTCCGACGAAGACGACGAAGACATCGTACATCCTCCATCGCCCTTATCTCCGCCAAATGTCTTCGTCGAACCAATCGTCGAACCAATCGTCGAACCAATCGTCGAACCAATCGTCGACGACGAAGACGACGACGAAGACGACGACGAAGACGACCCTTTCGCGGCGGTGTCACTGCTCGTCGACTCAATTGGACAAGATAAAATTCGAAATATTTTGCAGACTGCCTCAACTAATTTCGACGGTGACCTCAATCAAGCTGTTCCATATATAACCACTGCTTTGCAGTGCACCGCCAAACAGAGTCAGGAGATTGTCGAGTGGTTTCTGAATACGGGACCCAAACGACACAAACACAGGTACAATGCTCACGCAGGGGTGGTTAAAATGGTTACTCTTGCGAATCCAAAGTCCAAAGGTGCCGTGGCGTCATTATTGAAGAAAAAAAACCCTCGCAAACTGGTGCAAACCGATAAAAGTGTCGCTACCTATACATTTATGGTAAGGGGTGGTGCCCATCCCAAACTGGCGTCAATCTCTGCTTCTGACGTCTCTGTAGTCGACATTGATTTCATGGACCCTCCCGTTCAACTGTTTCACAATTGTCTGATACAAGTCAAATACCCCGATATTGGATGGTGGACTGGTCGTTACTTTGAAGAGGACGCGTCTGAAGAAAAACTGCAACAAGTTAAGGCCGAGTACGATCAACAAATTGCGGTATTAAAAAAAGAAAAGGAAGAGCTTCGAAAAGAAAGGTCGTTGTTGTCGAACAGTTCTGGACGGCGTGAGAAACATCAACAAGTGCAAGCCAAAAAACAGGAAATCAAAAGGACAAAAGAAATGGGAACTAACGATTACCTTATATTAAAAAGGGGACAATATGTTATTGAGGACATCGGTCAGATGGCCAACCTGGACATTACACCCTTTGACGTTGAGGAAGACGAATGGCGTTTTCCACAATGTCCCTTGATAGAAATGGAGAGTGACATTGCGGTACTGCAGGACGATGGTACTTGGGAGAATGTCATTGTGACACAATTGGGACAGGCGGACGATGCGTTTGACGCGCCAAACCATTGTGTGCTGTACGAAACCGATGCTGTTAATTCACCGGTTTTGATGTTGGACACTTGGTTGCAGCAGTACAAATTTATAAACAGTGACGAACTGTCTTCTGACGAGTATACACCCACAATGGACGAAAATCGTTCCGACGAATACATCCACCATGTTGGGGAGCATGTGAGTTACATGGACAAAGAATGGAAGGTGATTGGTATTGTTGACGACGGGTCTTCGGATTATCGGTATCAACTCACTTGTCTGGACGATGGCGAACAGAAAACATTGACTGCGTCAGAGTTTGAGAACGAGTGGCGACCGGACTTTTCGAAAGACCAACAAGTTGTGTACGATGACAAAGTTGTCACGATTGTAGATATTAACTACGAGGATAATACGTACACCGTCGATTCCATCGATGCTTTGCAAAAAGAAAAGAAGCGGACAAAAAAAGATAAAGGAATACTTCAGCACGAGATACAAAAGTTGAAGGATGAACTAGAAATTCTTGAAATTGAACGTGATGCGGTTCCATTGGCCGAGATTCAAACAATTCGAACGTTGGAGTTGATTAAAGACATCAACAGTAAGTCCCAAGAAACATTGAGCAAAAGCAAAGAGTTGAAAGCGATTGCCCAACATCTCAAACAGATAAGAAAGACAATTAGCAGTGGAAGCGTGGTGTCTGATGTGGCAGAAGAGCAGTTGACAAAATTGGTGGATATGAATTACGAAGTCGGTACGTATGTCGTGTACAATTATGACATCTGTCAAATTTTGTTGGTGGACCACGTCGAGATTAGTTATGTGTTGGATTGTGGTGATACGGTGACTGACGTTGACTTGGACAAGTGGTGCGTGGTCGAGGAGAAGGATGGTAGCCATACAATATGGAGAATTATGGGTCATACTGCTAAACGTTTTAAATTGTTCAATCCGAAATGGGAAAACAATCCTGACAACAATCCGAATTGGACGAACAGTAAACACAAGAAAAAAAGAGAAATTGAATTGACGTCTAAAAACGTAATAGAACAGGTTGGTGTTGGTGCTTTTTTAACGGACAAAGTGGGAAACGAAGACGATGGTGCCGACAACGGTACTGATGTCATTGAATTTAGCCCTGGTGACACGGTTGTGGTTGGTTCTGGTTACGTCGGGACAATTATGGAGAAAGTACCAGGAAAAGTATTGGAGAATGACATGTACCGGATTCGGATTGACAGTCATCCTCCCATACCTTGGTACCGTCCGACTGTGGTACCCGCAACGGCGGTGGTGGGAACTGTTGGTCTCTACTCTGTGTCTGAGATTGACTATCCGACGACCGAACAAACGGAAGACTCTGACGAGCAGGTTAGTGTTAATGACGTGGTGGTTCACGACGGTGTTGAATGGGTAGTGATTGACATTGTTGACAATGTGGTACATTGGGAGAGGGTTGAAGTAGCGGACTCGGACGGGTCATCGGCGGAAGAGGATGATGATGATATTGCCCTTGAATGGGATGTGTATTTGGAAGAGAACGACCGAGTCATGATTGTGAGGACCAAAGAGATTGCGCATGTCCGATTGATTGATTACGAGGACGAGAAAATAGTGTTGGACAATGGCAAAAGTTATCGTCAGTCGGAGTTGTCCAAGGTAGAGGAAGATGATAAAGAATCGGAGGGCGAAGATGTGTCTGACGACGAACAATCGTCCGGCAGTGATGAAGACGATGATAATTAGTATTTATTTTGACGGATGTTTGATATCTGTAGTACCTACAAGTTCAAAGGGTGTTGGCAATGGAGTGGGTGGTGCAATTGCGTCAAAGTAGGCCCCGTTGTTTGTACGTTCTCGTTCTTTCAATAAAAAGTCACATTTGTCTAATTCTGTGTTGAGGATGTCAAAGGCGGAGTTGTCCTGTTTGTGTGACAGCCAATGTTGCATGATATAGATGGACGAGCCGTACTGCGAGTTGTCCCATAGAATATTGGACGAGTAGTAGTATCGCAATGTTTCACAGAGTGGAAGTATATTTGGTTGCACGTCTGGCCAAAAGGCAATGCTTTCTGCAGCTGATTTCACAGCTCTTTGTGTGATGGTGTAAAGTGTACCGTTTGTCAAATTTTTCGCTATTCCAACAGACACCATGGCCAGATGTTGAAGACACTTGAGATAAGAAATGGATGCGCTGTGCCAGTCTTCTTGCAGAAAAAAATGATTGTCTTGTGGATTTTTCCATTTCCATTGCCGTATTTGTTGAATGATTTGTTCGTGTTGTTGAACTGCAACTGCAAAGGTTGCATTTGCAGTTTTGTAGTCGGGCAGTTGTTTGGTACCTGCAACCAGCAACAGATTGGACAGAGCCAACCTGGCCAAGATTGCGTCGGTTTTCCAGCAGGACGAATTGATTGCACAGTCGTCCACTGTCCACGAAAACAGAGGTATTGTTTCCAACGGTACATGACGTTCTTGGATTAACATTGTGGCGACATCGTCAAAATCGTCGATGTACGAGGTCAGTTGCGAGATTAAGTTTGAATCCGACTCACGTGAATCCAGTAGCTGTTGTATGGACATTCTTTTTCGAGTCAATGCAATTGCACCTTTCCAATCTTTAATTTTTTCAAATTCAATGGTATGGCGGATGTGTATATTCATTATTACCGATTGGAGCAACCGTCTTAAATACAGTAAAAATAACATCTATTGCTTATATTATAATTACAATAGATGATTGTATACTCTGAACCAGAGATGTCTAAAAGACGTCGATTACTGAGCAATGACAGTTTACCGACCACTATATTTGACCCTGTTCACCGAGAGTACGAGTTGGCCGCTGAAATTATGGATATCATCAACACAGGTGTGTTTCAGCGTCTCCGTCGTTTGAAGCAGTTGGCCACAACTCATTGGGTGTGGTTGGGAGCGACTCATACTCGTTTTGAGCACTCTATTTCGGTGGCATATTTGGCTGGTCATTTGGCCACAACTTTACAAAGAAAGCAGCCGGAATTGTGTATCAGTGACCGTCAAATTTTGTTGGTGCAGTTGGCCGGGTTATTGCACGATGTGGGTCATGGTCCCTTTTCCCATTTGTTTGACGACGTGTTCCTGTCCAACAGCCATTCACCGATGGCACATCACGAGCAACGGTCGGTGGCCATCGTCACACAATTGCTCACAGAGTCGGCTTTTTCCTATACGGCCGAAGAAATTGCCTTTGTGCAGTCGTTGATTGCGCCCAGCAAGGGTCAGGAAGGATTCCTGTATCACATTGTGGCCAACCAGGTGAATCACTTGGATGTGGATAAGATGGAATACATCAAGCGCGATGCCCGAGCGTGCGGGTTGTCGTCGGGCGGGTTTGATACCGATACCATGCGTATTATAAACGCTGCTCGAGTCATTGATGGCCATATCTGTTACCACAAAAAAGTCTACGAGGACATTTACAATTTGTTTCAGACACGCTATCGCCTGCATACGACGGTGTATCGGCATCCTGTCGTGGTCGCAATTCACCATATGGTTGCGGATGCCCTTCGTGCCTCGGACATACCTCTGGAACAGTCGATTGAAACATTGACGACTTTTTACAAATTTGACGATGGTATTTTAGATACGTTGCGCCACAACGACACAATGGCGGGTGCCATAGTTCGACGCATTGACGAAAGAGATTTGTACAAAGTGGCGGTGACTTACAAAAGCACCAAGCCATGGGAGACCGCGCCAATGTCGTCGGCTTTGGCGACCGAGGAGATAGCTGCTTCGGACATCATAGTCGACTGTTCCTGTGTTGGTTTTACAGGAAAGGCAGACGGCCACCCCATGGACAATATTCGTTTTTACGACAACAGTCGCAACACGAAATCGTTTGTGATTACTCGCAGGTCGGTGTCGACATTACTGACGCCAAGATACTGCGAATACTGGACCAGAATCATTGTCAAGTCGGAAAAACATGTCGCGACTGCCCAAAAATCATGGGAAAGATGGAAATGTGCTCATCGACAATGAAAAAAAACAAAAATGTTGTACATAATCCACAAAAACAACAAAAAGTGGTATAAAGGTCACCTAATTGTAGATAAACATGTCTGCAATCGCTTCATCCATCCCTAAATTACAAACAACCAAAGCAAGTTCTAAAAAGACTCGTAAACAGCGCAAGATGGAAAAAGAAGTCAATGGTCTTCAAGAAAAAACGACGTCAATTTTACCGGCCACGACCTTTAAACGCATTGTCACACAAGAGGGTCGCAGACACGCTACGGAGCCACTGAGATGGAACGCCGATGCGGTGCAAGCACTTCAAGCTGCCTCTGAAAACGAATTGACGACTATTTTTACTGGGGCTGCTTTTTGCGCTGCCATTGCTAAACGGGATACCATCACCAGAGAAGACATGAGAAACTTTCAAGCGTTGCGCCAATTGAACTAGACAACTGGCGAATAAATGTATTTAAACAACTGTACAAATAATTAATGTCCATTTTAAATTGTTTTACTCGTTTAACGATTGTAAATTGTACTGGCCTGACTGCGGTTTTTAATATCGAACCAGAGGACTCTACTATGAGAATTCAACCGGTTGGCAGTGCCCATGTCAATGCTACTGTGGGTACAAGTGCGGAAAGCGTGAGCGACTGGGTTCACGAATGGTTTAATTTGCTTAGCTATGGACCCACCTATCGGGAAATGTCCTGGGAAATTTCACCATCTTCCACAGAAACAACTCGTTTTCAATTGAGTTCACCGATTAAAGTGTCTGTCCACTGGGGAGACCCATCGGTTTCCTGGGAAAAACACATGGATGGCCAGTGGACCATCGACATTTCCAAAGCAATTGACGTGACCTTGTTTTTAAAGTGTGACATTGGGCAGTACAGCAAGCGCCAGAGCCAAGTGGGAAGGCCTTCCGAAATATCCGCAGTACACCTCCTACCTTATTTGGAAATAGCTTGCGACGACGAAATACCCTTTGTCATTCAACAAAAGCCCGTAGCCCAGATGTTTTGGAGACCTGGAATAAATATAGAACATATTGTTAAACCAGAATCGTAAACGGTTCATTTTTTTTTCTCTTCAGAATTGTCCGCTTTTGGTTTTTTGGATGCTGACATTGCAATGACTACTACAGTGACCACCGCAAGTGAGAAAACAACAAGGGCAAGAGTAATTTTATGGTTCATTTGGGAGGCAGTTGTACACTTTAAATAGTCTGTAAAAATAGTCTCAGACTCGAAGAGATACAAACAATGTAAATAATATTGGTCAAGTTTGACACTCTGTTTTTTACATTATTAGACTATAAACTTGGAGACTTTGATTCCACAATGCAGATTTTTGTAAAAACACTGACTGGGAAAACGATTACTTTGGATGTGGAACCTTCTGACACGATTGAAAACGTTAAGGCGAAGATTCAAGACAAAGAAGGAATTCCACCGGATCAACAACGGCTCGACTAATGGGCCCTGTTGGCGTTAAAAGCGCCAGCAAGTCTTGTCCATGACAAGGCGACGCTGCTCGAAGCGGGAACTTCCTTAGAGCCCAACCTACCACCTGTATTTGGAAACATCTACAAGGGACCAGTGCTAATGCCACTTCTCGGGTAACAACGGTTGGGATTGGATAATCCGCAGTGTGACCATCTACGTACGCTATGATAGTATAGGATGGCCCTTCAACGACTGAACGGCAGCGCGGTGGAGAAGCCTAATCAGCTTTGATGAAATCGCAAGGTACAGTCTACTCCCTCGCTGAAAGGCAGGGTACTTGGCATATTCGCAGGTAAACAGCTGGAAGACGGACGCACACTGTCAGATTTCAATATACAAAAGGAGGCAACTTTGCACCTCGTGCTCAGATTGCGTGGTTAGAGCTTCTGAAACGTCATATTTCTCGAGATAATTGCAAAACAATACATACTTAAATATTATAAAATATCCATTCTCTAATCAAAGCTTGCTTAACTTTTGGGTCATATTTTTTACTCTTTTGCATATTTGATGATATCTACGATTAAACAACCTGGCATCTGCTCTTGCCAGAGTATTCTCCAAATATTTTTCGAAAAATACACTATAAATCAGCCATAGATACAACCACATAAAACATGATTTTCAGCAGGGTGGCCGCGAATGGATATGAAGGGGGGGGGGTAGAGTTGTATTCATTTTTTAGAATAGATAAAATAGTTAAATAGTATATATTCACATTCGTGGATTATAAAATAAATGTTGGATGACGCCCAAAACGTGGCCAAAAATAAAAAAAACCTTTAAACACGTTTAAACAACGCGTTGTACGCATCTTTGCCCATTTTAAAGTCATATCCACCACTATACATTGTGTCTGTCCCAGTGTCAATCGGACTGTGACAGTTAAATCGCTCCATGAGCCACCACATATTGGTATCGGTGGCGTCTCGCTGAATATCGTGCTGGCCGAACCACTTGGTAATGTCAATTTCCTCCTGTTTAGAGACTTCTATTACGCTGCATCCGTTTCTCCCAGAGTTTCCAAGTCGAATGCTGTAGTGTGCACCGTATTTGTCCGACCAGGTCTGCACCCATCGCGACTGCTGAAGGTGTTGAAGGTATGGCATGTTGAGAAAAAAAGTTCAAGGTTGCTTTAATATCACTGATAATGTTGAACATATGATGTACATATGATGTAAAGAAATTATATTGTTTAAATTTGGTCACAAAATGAATACACAAGACCCCCAATTACCACCACCCCGGGAACAGTGGCGTTTCGTATACGAAGACCATCGTAAGAAGACAGAATATCCAATGGGGTATTACTTGAACAAATACACGGGAGAAACAAAATCCTTTGAAGACGGTGTAGCAAAGGTTATTGGGGAAAAGAACGAGTTATATGTATACAATCAATGGTGGTTCGAACAATAACAGTGAGCTATAAGATTTAAATCAAATAAGTTGTTCGCGTTCGCATGCCGGGATGACGCAAGTCACTATCAGCACGCCAGATGGTGAAGCAGCGCCTCTCGATGTCGCGTTCGTTATTGACATTTCCGGTTCCATGGCGACCGAAGTTTCTTCTGGAGAATCCGACGGATTCAGTTGGACTTGTCACAGACGTTCGTCCCAATTCTCCTCGTCGTCGGAACCGTCGAGCGTCAGAACCATAACCGGGGCGGTCAAATCGTCATAGGTCTGCATCAGTTCGTGCAAAGTTTGTCTTACGGCTTGGCCACGGAACAAACGCATTCCGATGTACAGACCAAAAGGCACCAGCAAAAACGGCAACCCAATCACCAATGTCAACGGCCGCAAACTTTTACTGACCAGAATCATACAACACACCGAAACAGTGGTGCCCCAGAAAAACACGGTCGGTGACATTGACGCAACGTCTCTACAAACATGCAGGATTACGGCAGCGAAGAACAACAAAGATTCCAACGCCGCTGCTCGGGAGCAGCCGTCTTCCAAATGTTCAACAATGCGCAACAGTGCCATCAACGCGACCGGGCAAGTGGTCATGTACTGCAACTCGTCGGACGGTAATCGTATCGCCATGTATTGCACCAGCACCCAAAAACAAATACAAGTCAAATGAACATGGGGGCACCACCCATCGTTGTCGCTGTTTTGAATAATAACGTAGCAGGAACACATGGCCACGGTTGCAATGACCATCGTAATAAAAACACCCGCAATAGAAAAGACCACCAAGACATTGGTCCATTCCAACCCGTCCAGACACAGCATCACACACAATACAATATGCACGATTGACCATGCTATTGTTGACCACTTGTCCGAATCGACCAGACGATGTTTGCGAACCAATGTTTGCAACTGAAACAACGTCACCACGCACACCGAAAACATCGAACAACCCATCGACACGATTGGGACAAAACGAAAAGGCGTCTCGTACAATGTACCAAGCAAAAACCAACTGTAACTAAACAATATGTACAATACAAACACAAAACGGTCAAACAACATTCTTCAAACATCGTCAATGCTTAAATACTCTACAGTGTATCCTCTCCTTCTGGACAAGGGTCACCTACGACCGTTTACGGGCTAACACTCTTGTTGTATTTATACAATCTGAAACCAATCCAGGGTCGAACTGAATAAAAACGCCTGCTCGTTTTGGTTTAAAAAAACAACGGCCAAAGCCATTCTGTTAAAAATGGTTGGAAAATGGGGGTTTGGCCGTTTGGCAGTTTATAGTGAATGCCAAGCACCAGTGTTCAATACGGGGCTTGAACCCGTGACCTTCGGCTCATAAGACCGATGCTCTGCCGTTCTGAGCTAATCGAACGGTAGTTTATAGCTCTTTTCGGAGCGTGTGGTGGTGAACCAAAAAATAACTGTACACAATATATAAACAATTGTTGTTGGGTGATATCGAATTTATTATATGTAGCAAATATAAGTTTCTTTAAAGATGTACCGCTTAAGAAGGTAAAAGATGGACATCCAAGCAGTGAAACGTTCGTTATTCAATGATTTAAAAAGTCCGATGTCCTTTTTAGTCGACAACGGTATGCGCAGCAATGGTCCGCCCCATTCTGCTCGTGTCTTTCGAAATACTTGTTACTTTTATGCGGAAGACGGTCAGGAATGGTCAATACTAACCCCCACACTACGAGTATTGAAGTCGACCGTCAACTCCTTCGACAGTGGCGTCCACATGTTGGTTCTCGAATCGTCGGCGCAGTGGACCGAATGCATGCAACAGCAACTTCGTGAAGCTTCGCAACTGGTATACGACCAACAACTGTTACCTCAAGCCTGTGCGGCCTGTCCCGACTTTGACACATTTTGGGCTCAGTGTCGGAAACCACCCTTTCTCACCATTGAAACCCCGGCTTTTTCCCGCCGTGGCCATCACAAACAATTCATCAATATGTACCACCAAGGTACCGAAGTCACAGGAGTGGCAGCCCTGCACAAGAACGGTACCGTCAATATTGCAATCAAATGGACTTTGTCCGAATCGGAAGAAAGTGGTCAATTTGGATGGCGTCCACATTTTGCGGCTGGTATTCAGATTCACAAATTTGGAGGAATGCCCTTTGCCATTCGCAAACCCTGGTCTTGGGAAAATGTGCAACAACTCTCTGTACCACTCTACGATTCGTTCATTGTCAAAACACCGGGACTTTCCGTGATGTCAGTCAACGACAGTGTTGTTCGCATCGATACCAGTAAAAAACCGAACTTTGTCGCCGCCATTCAAGCACTGCACCAACTGAACGGCGCGACCCCGTGGGACGGTTGCATTTGTATCATTGGTAAAAAAAAGGCAATGGTGGGCAGTACTATCGTCGCTTCTATCATGCCACAACAAGAAGCAGGCACTATTGCTTGGTACACTCAAAAAATTTCCATCTGCAATCCGTCAACAGGAAAGCGCCAACGAGTTTAAAACATAGACCTATTTAAAGATGAACGCCATAATCAAAATGTTTTCCCTTTGGGTTCCCAAAACCCCTGTGTATCCTGCGAAAATCTATGCCAGTATTTTGGACAAGTGGTCTCCCTCGCTGGCCCCATTTTCAATCACCAAAAGTATCTCAGTGATATCCAATGTGGATTTGTACTTAGCTGCAAAATCGACCCACAATCTTGAAAATCTGCAAGGAGAAAACTCGACCATCCACGAGCTCACACTCAACAATGGACAGGTGCTTATCCTCAAAAAAGAGGCACGGCGCGGACACAGTATACGCGAAGAGGCACAACTACAGCAGTACGCCACCCCAACACATGCTCCTCAAGTCTATGCTTTTGACGACAGTAAAATATTAATGGAAAAATGTACACCACTTGCCCCACTCAGGCATAAGACTTTTGGGTTGATGGAAAATGGCATCAAGTTGTTTCAGTTCCGCGAACAAATATTCCAGTTCAACGGCATCTCTCGCGCCCTGTCCACCACTCGACTTTTGCCACGAACTGTGGCGTTGTTTGATGAATTCGGGCTGTTTAGCATCGACGTCCACCGTGGGAATTTTTTGCAGAGGGACAACACTGTTGTTCATATTGATTTTGACGAGATGAAATTCCAAACACAAATGCAATACGACGCGTTTTGCCAATCGTATCCTGGTTCACACACCAAACGTGTTCTGCACAACACTCCTGCCGACCCACCTCACTATTATTGGTGGGCGGACAGCATCTTGGAAGAAACGGACCAGAAAACTTGGTCGCGCCAACGATGGATGAAGGAAATGGTGACTATGAAACAGCTGTATCACGATATCCAAACACAAGTGCAACTGTACATATCAGAGGCACTCGAAAGCCGTAGAGTCCGATTGCATACACGGGTTGCTGCAACAGGGTCATCGTAGGCAAGTATAAATACCATCAGTCATTTCACAAATGTCTTTGTCAGAATTGATTGCTCAAAATATTGCTAATCGTGTCCACAAGTACTCGTACTACTCGTCCTCCGTTTTTCGCCACGATGACAAACAGGTGTACATTGATATTTTAAACACTGTCAACGATAGGAGACCGGCTACTCAATTACTGGGAGACTCCTGTTTTTTGAAACTGGTTCCCTACTCTCAGCTGATTCAAATTCATACCAATGTCATTCATTTTCTGAACAATCCTGGCGCATACCTCATTCTCAAAAACCGCATCGACCAGCTGTTGCGTCAACTTTAACTTTTTAGAGGTATAATAACCACCATGTTTTGATAAATGCAAGCCGGATTAGTCTACATAGCAAGCAGTGCCAGCAAAATGGTAGTGACTACTGCACTCACTCCCATTGTCAACTCCACCATTTCTTTAATCTCATCGCTACAAACAGCAGGTACACAGACCGTCACTTTGCAAGATGTGATTCAAAAACACGATATCGAATGTACATTGCAGACCATAGAAGCGACTTGCCGCACATTGCGGTGCGACAGGGAACCATTAAAAACCGCATGCATGAATGTTGTGGCCGGTGTCGAACAGATTCACACACTACTGACTCGAATAGCCGACATTACCGCTTCTCACAATGCTGGATACGTGTCTCGGTGGCGACAATTGAATATCGATGTCGAAATCAGTCAATTGGAGAATTACATCACGGTGTTAAACAAGCGTTTTAATTTGTTGTGCGACATTCGTTCTGTAGTGGTACAATCACAAAAAGAATAGTATATAAGAGAGTGAATACATTAAAAAAAATGGGTTATCTTCCAGAAGTTGTTCGCATAATAGCTGCTCATACGGGCGGTCCAACCGGCGGCAAAGCAATTGGCACTGGATTTTTTTTGGCGGTCGACGGCAAACTGATAACTGAAGAAGGTCTATTGTTGACAAATGCCCATGTAGTCACTAATTCTCCCGTGGTCAAAATTATGACCACCTATATCGAGCATCAAGCATTGCCAGTATCGGTTGTTGCAATTTGTCATGACCGAGATTTGGCATTGTTAAAAGTGGAACCCCGTGTTCAACAATGGTTGAAAAGAACTTTGTACGACCGTTATCAATTGGACCACATCCCTGCTCTGAAATTTGGCAATTCGGACACTCTTCGTACCGGATTCAAAGTACATGCTGTTGGACACCCGCTTGGCCTGATTGACCAACAGTTTACCACTGGCGATTACCAGGGTCCGGTTCATTTGAACGCTGAAATTAGAGGACTGACTTCCGCCACCATCAATGGTGGCAACTCTGGAGGACCTCTCCTTGGCACATTTGTTCAAAAAAACGAAAAAGCAGTCGAAGGCCTGCACTATTTTCTACCTTCTCGGTACAAATTGATAGGAATCAATACCTTTAAACTCACCGGGGCCAATGTTGATGGTGAAAACGGGTTCATCCATGCCAACACGGTGAAAAACGTCCTACCAACCCTATTGGCCCCGTTGAAACAACGGTACGAACAAGCCAAAGCGGTCAATAAAATGTTTAGAAAATTGGAGAAATCCGCCATAAACAAACAGACAATGGTAGCATTGCACAACCACCTCGAGGCCGACGAAATGAAATTGATGCAGAACGACTCGTTTCACTACAACTGGACAAATTACAGCGTTGGTGGTGTGGCACGAGGCAAACCACGCAAGTTTAAATCATGGCTCATGCGCCATGTGGTAGCTCCGAACGGTACGCATTTGCACAGAGGTGGACCAGAGCTCCTCAACAAGGTCATGGGATTTGTCAAACAGCAAGACTGGGAGGGATTGGTCAAGTACAGAGGCACTCGCCAATGGGCCGATTGTCGTGAAGAACTTACCAATACTTCCACTCCCGAACCAATGCCCAATGTGGTCGGGTTGTTTTCTGCTACTCATGTACATTCACCCCAAGTTGGTATCACATCCCAGCCAATTTTTACCAATGATATATTGGTTCATTACAACTGTCCTCGCAAAGAAAACGGAAGATGGGAAGCCACCGGTGGTGTATTGGTCACCACTGTACAACCACACTCCTTGTATCACAAGGCTGGCGGTCAAGAAGGTGATATCATTTACCAATTTCAAAACACCACTGTACAAGCATCGTTGTCCGCCGGTGGTACTTGGTACTCAAAAGTACGAGATTTGCCTCTCTCTTTGACAGATTTATGCAACGACACTCCCATCAACGACAACATGACCCTGTCGGTATTGCGCAAAGGTGCGGGATTGCTGGCACTGACCCTGTGCAATCGCGAACCGACATACGAAGAGTTGCCCAACATTCGTCAAACGTACGGCTTTTGCGACGAGGGACGTTTTGAGGCCAAACAAAAAGCACAAGTGCAAGGCATTCAATTTTCACCATTGCGACTGCAACATGTCGGCATGTTCAAATTGGTCAATTACATGTCCCCCGCACAAAGATACGCATTTAGACTGGTTGTCGAAGCAGTCTCGCCAGAATCTCCAGCGTACGCCACCGATGCGATTCATGCCGGTGCTATTGTAACACACATCAACGACCAACCCGTACAAGATTCCTGGGAGGCAGTTGTCAAACAATTGTCAGTGCCACACAAAGACACCAACTGTTGGGTCATTGACACCGATTACAACGGTACCAAAAGCAAATTTGTCATGGCCACACGACAAAATACAATTGTAAAAAACAAGGTATAAAAGAAAGAGAACTCGATGACAAATGTCGACCAAGCGGCTGGACAAAGAGGCTCGCTACAACAAAATTTCATTGAATTGCACTTGTAGCTGCGATTGTTCTCCACCACCATCGATTAAACGACAGCGGCGCCGACCCACTAGAAAATACAGGCAAACACTATTCAAAATAAGCAAATATGCACTAGAAAATACAGGCAAACACTACTCAAATTAAGCAAATATGTACTATATCCCAAAAATTATTAAATTTGATATCCCCCATATTATGTTAGACATATGATTCCTTTTCTACGAATCGAGACAATTCACCCAAAAAATGTGGTTTGTGCATCGCGTCATCAAGATACGACAAAAACATCCACACATATTGCCAACTGTAGAATGCATTCTCAAATACGGCAAAAACAAAATCACCGTTGTGGGATGGCTTCCCTGCCACCATTCCAATGTAGGTTACACCCTTGTCATTGACAACAATAAGATTATGGCCATTGAAAACATGGTCTGTACCCGTAAAAAATCGACAATTCCTAAAATTCGCAGTCAATGCTACATTGACATGGCGGAAAAATCTTACAACAACATTGCTTTGTGGACTGTGGCTGTCATGTATCCAATTGCAGAAATTTTTAAAATGGTCAACATTGGCACCGTCTTTCAACTGTTGACCAGCAATATTGAAAATGTCTGTCGGCGTGGATTTCCACATGCTGTGTATCTCTACAACGCAAAAATGGCAAAACAATCCATCATTAACGGCCTGGTACAAATGGGAGAATTGCCCTACGATGATTTTAAAGGGTTTGAAACACGAATGGCATGGCAATTGCAAACACGATACAGTACCGCCTCTTTTCAAAAACCATCCGAACACGTGGACAAATTTGATGAACTGGTTGAACAAGACAACAAATGGACCACAAGAAGAGAATTTGAAACAACACGCACACTTGCAACTGCCCTCACCCCTCAAAATACTGAATTGATATTGGGGTCACTGTCGCCACAATTTGTACCCCCTCGGGCCAGCATTTTGGTCAGAAATGCAGAAGACGCATACAGGGCACAATGCCATTTGGATTGGGGGTACGCCGACATTTACATGATGGACACCAAACAATCATACTACAACAATTATAATTTAGCCCTTGGCCTTGTCAAAAAATTGCCTAAAAACATGCCACATCTTTTTGTGGCGTGGTCACATCTGTGGGGCATCGAAGACTGGACAGCACTCGTTGCCACAAATCCACAATCATACACTTGTGTAGGACGACTGGACCAATTCCCATCTGGTCGCGGTCAAGTATTCCGAGATATGGTCGAGTCGCAGCATTTTAATACAACCACTACCCTCCACAAAATGACGACCAATGTCATCATGATAGATATTGACCAAGAGGACATCCCAAATCTGGTCGCACAAGTCAAACACAAACACAAAACGGTACAATGTTTTGCCGACGACCATGTGGTGGCGTCCATAGACACCAAACGTATACAACTGTTTAATCCTCTTCGAATACGCACCTTACGGGACCGGCAAGAAACACCCGACATTAAGTTTCCACGCCTGCCTCTCATGGAAGAATATTTTACAAACATTCATTGTACACACATAAACAAATCGGTCATTTCAATACGTGGATTCAACGGGGTACATGTGCGTGCTGCCGTCTACATCTGTTCGCAGCACACGACACCCTTTGACATCAGAGTCGCACAAACACACGCACGAGAAGCACTCTACGTTGTCAACTGCCAACACAACCTGTTTTTATTAGAGAAAAAATGTAAAAAAAGGACAACCATTTCTTTGTTTTAAACTGTTAATGGATCAACAAAGACACTTTCTACAACTACTTCATGGACCAGTGTCACGGCCGGATGTGTGCTCTGTAGTAATTTCACAGATTTAAGATTGGTGCACACCATACAACTGTACAAAATGACATACACTATATTCAGACCATACAGTTCGGTGCAATCGTCCTCGGAAATAAGCCACTCTTTTTCTTCAGCATCGTCAAACATGCAACTGTAATTGTTTGCCGGGGCAAAATTACAATCATTGCAAATACCATTCCATTTACTGACAGAAAACAACCAAACGACAAGCTGAATAATGCTACAAACCGTAGATACCATTTGGACAACGCCGTACAGACGTAAAAAACGATAATTGAGATGCTTGACACCAAAATGAACCAACACAAAAGGCAATACGGAAAAAAATAAAACAGATGCAATGTATTCGTGCCTGTATTTGACATTGGAATCGATGGCCATTGTCGAATAAAATGAGAAAGCCAACACTGCTGAAATCCTGGCCCATTTTCGCAGTTCCTTGTAAGGATGATGCACCAAAACACCCGTCACAATAATTCCTTGTGACATTGTTTGCCTACAATCAGTGCATCATTTATAGTACTCTTTTGGTACTGCACACCAAAAAATGATTTTCTCACCCAACTGGATTTGAACGTCGTGTTGTATTATCGAGTATAAAGTAGACTAATCAGTGGAGTAAACATGTTCACCTTTTTCTTCTGCATGACAACAGTCGCCGCCACCGATTTCTTCCACGAAACGTTCGAAGACCGAACAAAATGGGTCGACTCGACCACTCGGACCGACGAGGACAAAATGGCCAGCATGATTCTGACAGACGACAATCAAATGAAAACAGGTGAGAAGGCTCGTTTTTACACGATGTTTGCCCGTATGGATCAACCGGTAGAACAACAAGCTCGCGATTTTGTGCTCGAATACACCGTACAATTGGAAAACACCGACTTTAAATGTGGCGGCGCATATTTGAAATTGTTGGAAACCGATGACGAACTGTCGACATTGAATCATGAAACGCCGTACAAATTGATGTTTGGACCCGACTTTAGTTGCGACAGCAACAGCAAAGTGCATGCCATCATCAACGAAACACAGTGGTCTATATTGCCTTCTGCCAGTGTACTGTCGGACGGTCTTGAACACACATTTACTCTGGTGTTGCGCCCAGACAACTCGTTCTCTTACTATGTCGACCACGAAGAAGTCAACGACGGTGACATTGAAGATTTCTGGCCTCTACTCGAACCCAAACAGATTCCAGACCCGACGATATCAAAACCTACCGATTGGCCCAGTCCTACCATTCTTGACGTGAACCACATCAAACCCGACGGTTACGACGACATTCCGCAAACAGTGGTGGACTTGGGCGCTCCCGCCGATTGGGACGATGGTCTTTGGGAACCACCCACCATTCCCAATGCTGATTATAAAGGCCCGTGGAGACAGCGCAGTATTCCCAATCCCAACTACGACGGTCCTTGGGTTCATCCACAAATTCCAAACACAAACTATGTTCCCAACTTATCCATTTACAACCAGATGTCCGGGGCCAATGTCATTGGCTTCGAACTTTGGAATTTTGATTCGGGTATTCTTTTTGATAACATTATTGTCTCGGACGATAGCAGCCATCTGAAACAAACAGAAATGTAATTTTTCGAGTAAAATAAAGTACAACAAAAACAAAACTTTACATTCTGCAAGACGCTCAATCGCATTGTAGAGTGTCTTAAAATCTTTTGTTCTTTTTTTTATTGCGTTCCTTTCCATCAGTCCATACTCCATCAGACCAATAGGAGATACCACTACCACCACTGGGATGACAATTTGGGTCAGGAGATTCGTCTTCACTCTCCGACTCCCAGACTCTGGTTTTCTCTTCGATTTCTTTTTGTAACAATACTTTTGTGAAGTAGGCTTTCAACGGACTGTAATGGTGATTCCAACCATTACCATAACCGAAACAACTGTCAGGCTGTTTCTTGGGAAACTCGAATATTTGCTTCAATCGTTTTGCATATTCATGAAGAATAGGATGGGTGGCACCCCATTTTATTTGGTTTGCGTTCCAACCCGACATCCAATAAATTAGATGTGGATTGAACGCAAGAGCTATTGCACAGTGTAGTTTTTTTGCCTTTCCAGTCGGAATAACTTTATCTGGGAAGAGTTTGCACAACATTTGGTTTTCAGGACATCTTTCCCACTCCAGACGCATCTGTTCCATCATTGCGGCGTTTATATTTACCAATGGCGGCGCACCCCGGTTCTCCTTGTTGAACACTTTCAGAGCTTGTCTCTCTGGTGTTTTTTCGTAGTTAGCCAGGAAAACTGCTTGACGTTCTTCACATTTTGCCTGTGCTTCTAATCTTTCTTTGTCAACCCTTTTCGCTTCGCTTATACGTTTTTCGCACTCTCCACACAAACGATGGTCATTTTTTTGGTTAATAACGGTGACACGGCCATCCAGTGACTCTTGTACGGTTTTGGCCTCCACTTCGAAAAACTCAAAGGCATGCTTTTGTAACCATTTCAGTTTATCACCCGTTGTGCCATGCGTGTGTTTAACTTCGACCACGAGTTGAACGACACCCGATTCGTCAATAAATGCACCGTCGACCCAAATGTATTTGCCGTTCGTCATCGTTAATCGCTGTTCTGTTTTGTAAGTCCATTCTTTTGGTACTTCGACGGTACGAATATAATTTCCACAGACTTGTTCGCATTCGACACAGAACACAACACGTGGCTGTAGACCAAACCGAAGTTTGGCCTGAAGATGTTCGGGTGATTCGCCTTTGCCCCCATACTTTCTGATGTAATTGCACCCATCATTATGGCAATCGTGCTTGTGTGCAAAGTGAGGCCTTCTCCGCCCATTCTTAGATTCATTACGATAAATAAGGTCGTGACCATCCGAGCAACGTATACAACTTTCTCCCGATTTCACTGCCGCCTGGACCTCTTTCATATCTTTATATCTATCGGGCGTAATGTCTTTTAGAGGACCGCCGACTTTGCCATATTTAGCTACAGGTATTAACAATTTTTTTTTAGTATTTTTTTTAGTATTTTTTTTAGTCATTTCGTCAAATTTACGTTTTGACATATTTTCTTTGACCCAGGAGTTGTTCATATATAATAACATTATAGAATATGTGCAACTTAGTTGAGATTTTATTTAAGGTATTACGTTAAATATCTAAGTCGTTGTGTTTTTACTAGTGCTAAACGACAGTATTTAAACCGTCCAAACAAACAAAATGAGCTACGCCACCCATGTTAAAATCGATACCAGAAATATTACCCGAGCGATTGCTAACTGCAAATGCAAGACGGCAGTGGAACTGTACATCGAATTGACCAACAATACTGCCAAATACAAAAAGTGGGGAGAACGTGCGTTCGACGACCCTGATGTTTTGAAATTCATAATTAGAAAGTATCCCTGGACATGGATAGACCTGTGCAAAGATGATTTTTTTATGTCCAAGCATCCGAATCGTCTCAGTGACTACGACGTCGCTCTTCTGTCGTGCCAAACCAACTCCAGCATCTATCAACATTTGTCGGACGAATTCAAGGTCGACGACAGTATCATTAAAGCCGCGTTAATGTGCCGGTCGTATCGCGAACACCAGGGAGACTACCATTACGGTACCAACTCCAACATACTGAAACAAATTCCTGCAGAACTGAATGCTACGTACGCACCGCTTGCTGTCGAACAGAATGGATGGTCGCTGAAACATGTTCTGGTCAGAACCGACGCCATAACAAAGGCGGCCGTCAAACAAGAAGGTCGTGCTTTGTGTTTTGCCACCGACGAACAGAAACGGAACAGAGACATTCGAGACGACGCATTTTTGAAAGACATGGACTTAATCAATTGCCCATGGTTTTTAGAGCGTTGTTCCCCGAGTGAAATCGTCGAAAAACAGAAACTAAAGAAAGAAGACGACATCAAGCGGGAAGACCAAAGTCGACAACATTGGTAATGTCAAGTATATAAGCGCGTTCAAGCAAGCGAATGAGAAACCGTTCACTGTCTGACGAAGGCATGCACTTGTATTTGAACGCAACCTTGCAAAGAAGACCCAAACGATGGTACCAACTACTCATTTGCAATCTGTTTCATTCCGATTACGACGACAGAATGTTCTCAGTCCTTGACAAGAGTCGCAACTCAACTCGCGCAATTTGTGCCGAATTCGGTCAACCACAACTGACTGCAAAACTCGATGCCTGCATCGAGAATACAGTTCATACAATTTTAAAACAAAAAAATGATTTTAAGTTTTTCTTGGATGTCATGTGGTCGGCGTACCAACAAAAAGACCATCAAACAGCACACATGTTGTACCTGGCTCTAAACAACAAATCTCTCAAACACGTCAAACTTCCCAAACGTGCCCCTGCTTGGTTCCAAGAAATTTTAGAATGTTACGGTGGTCCCATCTACGAGAAACATGTACACTACTGGCGTTCTGTGCGTTCGGACAATGTTTTGCCGTCGGTCATAGCCTTTCACACTTTTGTTCAGCGACGAAAGTTTATGCAGCGCGACTTTGAAGCACAAGAAGCCATTGATTTCATGGAAATCTTTCAATATTTGGAACACAACCCTCAAGATATATTGCCGGTGTATCAGCCTTTACCGACTCTTCCCACATGACTTGCACATGTACCGAGAACGTTCGTCCCTGTCCGCCCAATCTTTTTCCCACACGTGTTCACACTGTTGCTCCATCTCTGTACGTTTTTGATTCACAACCGTCTCCAGTCTGTTGGTCTCTGCATACACTTTCCAATAATGTTGCTGCAACTTTCTGTGCGACATGTCGGGATGCCACCTCCCCAATAGCTGGCTCCACCCCGCTTCAAAATGATGGTGGGTCGACCCCAGGGACTCTAGATATTTGAACATTTTTTGCTCCAACACTATCACGTCGGCACCTTGACGAATTTCAGCAATGAGGGCCTCCATGTTTATTGTTTGTAAACAATTGTCAAGAACAAAAATACATATGATTTGAATAGTAATAATTTTTGTAACCACAGGACCTACAGCTGCAATACGCATGTGCACTATATAAGAGTACACCTTTTCATAATTATGGGTAATTTTCAGACCGATTTGAATTACTATGTCTATAGACGTGCAAACAGTACCGACGAATGGGTTTCCATTCCTCTGCACAAATGGAGTCAACTACAATCGGACGAGGCCCTTAGTCGTTTTAAACATGAAGTCTATAGTTTTGTATTGGCACGTCATGTCTGTTACGAGGACACCAAAAGCATTTATCTCTACCAGGGTAACGTACGTATAGCCAAGGCTTACTTGAATCAAGAAACAAAACAGCTCGAAATTTGGTCTACCGGCATCCGAGAGTGGTTGACTGCGACCGAAAAAGTTTCTCAACAAAAAATTCCCCCGTACAAAACCAGTTTTTTCAAAGTGTACGGAGAAAAACACATTTGGATGAACACTCAAACAATAGCATTCGCACACAAAGAATAACTGTATATAAACTCGAAAAATATTATCAAAATGTTTTTGCATCATGCTTGGTTGATAGGGTGGTTCACCCTAGTCATTTTCAATATTGTAGCCGTTTACATTGTATCCAGTACTACATGTGGGTATCACTATCCCATCTTACTATCTCGTGCACTCACAACAGACCCCTACAGAGGAATTACTCTCGGATACTGTCTTCTTGCAATTGCGTCGTCGTTTCGGCTTAATTCCAGTGTACTGTCCAGCGCTTTTCTTGGATTTTTTAGTGCGTTTTTGGTCTCTATGTTCGAAACCAGTGCCCACAATGCTTTAATTTTTGTCTCTAGTGGGCTAATACTGTGGGAATGCTGGCCAGGCCAGGCTTATCTTTGGAAAATGCATTGGTGGGCAACTATCGTACTTCTTGTAGTGTGCGTTGGATGGATGGGGTATGCTAACTTTGTGTATTCCGGCCTGGACGCCAAATGTTCGAGCTGGTACATCTCTGAATATTTGCTGTTTTGGTCAATGTATCTCTTGGTCTACTGGAAAATACCTCAAAGTACCGAAATGAGAGACACTATTGTCAAAACACAAGACAATCTGCCATCCACGCTTAATTTTTAGACAGCAATGATAATTCGAAATGAAAGGATAAACCGTTGTGTTCCATTTTGGAGGATGTCCATATTGTTTTTCGGCGCGTGGGTAGAACCACGCCACTGTCGATGTCCATGTCAACATGTGTCAAAATGCAAGCGTCAACCATGTTGTACAGCAGCGCCGTATGGAATAATTCCTTCCCACCAATGATATAAACAGGACAGTAGCCCGCAATGTCGAGAGCCTCCTTCAACGTCGTGCACCATTCAACACTGTCGTCCTGGTGGTATTTTCTGCTGACAATAATATGTCTACGATTTGGTAACGGTTTTTGTTTCAGAAAATTCCACATTTTGCGGCCCATAATGACAATACCGTAATTAGTATGCATGTTAAACCATGCCAACATTGTGTCCCACAGTTTATCCACTCCAATTAGACTGCCATTGTTGGCGACGGGTGCCAACAAATACACACACATTTTTTTCCCGTATTATTCTTTTTTTTTGATTTAAAGTACTAGTATGTTCAACTTATTTGACAACCATTAGTATTTGTTCTCCAATGCTTTCCGATTCAATTTGTACAATTGTAAATTCTTGCATCATCCACTGGACAAATCCTGGCCGACATCCCAAACAGATGGGCAATCTTCTAATTTTTCGTTGATACTTGCAAGTTGTGATTCTCGATGTCACTGCCGTGCAATCTTCACAATGTTGCAACCATCCACCCTTGGGTAATTTTGGCATGCAACAACATTTGAACAATATTTATATGTCAAAAATATTGTTTCCACTATATATACAAACAACCACAGTCAATGATGAGAGATTGGACGACCATTTTTATAGTTGCTACTCTAGTTTTTGTTTGGATATGGGCATTGCCGTTGCTGCTGGTCTGTGCAGTCCTTATGTTTCCATTTGCCATCGTGTTTGTACCCATTTCTTTTGCTATTTCAGCATTGGTGCGTGTTAATTGTGCAGTCACCAATCGCTCGGCGTTACGAACAATTGTGAATTCGTGGGGACTTGCGAGTTGGTTTCCATGCAACACGGTGTCGGTCACCGAGCAAACAGTGATATCGGTACATCCTCATGGCCTTTTGTGTTGCGGGGCATTGGCCGGCATTCATTTTGTACCCGGGTCGACAACCATCATGTGTGTCGCCCCCGCTTTGTTTTACATTCCTGTTCTTGGATGGGTGCTACATTTACTAGGGTGTATCCCCGCAGACTATACGTCGATGTTGGAGACCTTGCAACAGGGCCACAGCCTTATAGTCCTACCTGGCGGTGTCCCAGAAATAGTCCTGCTTGAACAACAATTAGACCAATCCCTGTTTCCAAGGTATGGTTTTCTAAGATTGGCGGCGGCCACAAACACACCGGTGACCGCAGTCTTTGTGCATGGGGAGTGTGCTACTTTTCGACTGGTACCATTGCCGTTTCTGAAAGTGCGCACTTATTTGGCTTGGTGGACCAACCTACCACTGATATTCCCAATCGTGTTGGGGTATTGGGGGACCTGGTTGCCAAAACAAAAACAGTTGACATTGATGACCCATTCCATGACGACGGTTCCCACTCGCAATCAATATCAAGTACGACTGACCACTTTGATGCTTCGAGCTCCTGGAGTATAAACATTGCAAAGCAATGCGCAAATGTTGAACGAAGCGCAAATGTTGAACGAAGAATTGATGGTGGACGAATGTTACATCTGCCAAGAGGCATGTGAAGAAAAATCACCTTGTGAATGCAAAGCCCATGTCCATGCCAAATGTTTAGAAAATTTCTGCTCCATTTCCAACAACAACAGTTGCACCATATGCCAATCCGTCTTTGCAGGGACAGTTGAACGGTCAGATGAAACAACCGTTCAACTGTCCCTGCAAAGACGGATAGTCATCGGATTATTGTTCTATTTTGTCATGGGAGTATTGGGACATACACTTGTGCAAATGTACAGCGGTACAGAAACCACATTCGAGTACGCCTTTTGGACTGGGACATTTTTGACGACTTCACTCGTTACGTCAATCATTATTTGTATGATTAGTGGATGTCTTTTTATGGTCAGGTGGGCCATATTTGAGATATTGACCCATGTTACGAATATGTTCAATAATACCATATAACCTTGATGTAGAAATAAAAAATGTTTCGGACTTTCAAAAGACCACTCGTCCCACCAACAAATCCCACCTCCTTGAAAAAAAAGAAGTCCG
>Ga0114995_10000273_pt1 | contig 35541 bp, 32 predicted proteins | sample ArcticOcean_MG_C_11_FD_87038 | JGI IMG/M metagenome (GOLD analysis project Ga0114995, IMG submission 87038) | Marine microbial communities from western Arctic Ocean - ArcticOcean_MG_CB2_154 | ecosystem: Environmental > Aquatic > Marine > Oceanic | place: Arctic Ocean: Canada Basin | collected... | reverse complement strand
TGAAGATGGCCCCTGGCCCGCCGTAGACCTTGTGGTTGAGTGCACTGGCGCCTTTAAGTCCCGGCAGGTTTTATCGCCTTACTTTGAGCAGGGCGTTAGCAAGGTCGTGGTCTCAGCACCCATCAAAGATGGTACGCTGAATATTGTTATGGGCGTTAATGACGACAGGTACGTGGGCCAGGATATTGTCACAGCGGCATCCTGCACGACGAATTGCCTTGCCCCTGTCATTGATGTGTTGCAAAGCTGCTTTGGTATTGAGCATGGGTCTATAACGACTATCCATAATATTACCAACACCCAAAGTATTCTCGATGAATATCATGTCGATTTGCGCCGCGCCCGCGCAAGCAGCCTGTCATTAATTCCGACTAGCACTGGCTCAGCCACGGCCATTACCGAGATTTTTCCGCAACTAAAAGGTCGCATCAATGGCATCGCGGTGCGTGTGCCCCTGGCCAATGCATCCTTGACAGACTGTGTCTTTGAACTGCAAAAGTCGGTGACCGCTGAGGCGGTGAATGCGGCCTTGAAGGCGGCGTCAGAAGGTCACCTAAACGGGATTTTGGGTTATGAAGATCTGCCTTTGGTGTCTGCTGATTACACCAACGATACCCGCTCCGGCATTGTCGATGGCCTTTCGACAATGGTGGTCAATAACACTCAGGTCAAGGTGCTAATCTGGTATGACAATGAAACCGGCTACGTAAACCGTATGATGGAGCTGGTCGCCAAAGTCGCGGCGTCGCTCTGAGCCCCAATATGACAAAGCCTGCTATACAGTATCTTTGCGTTAGCCTGAGTTACTGGGCGTTTACCTTGACTGATGGTGCCTTGCGAATTCTGGTGCTGCTGTTTTTTCATGGTCTGGGTTATAGCCCAATGCAGATTGCCAGCCTGTTTTTACTCTATGAATTTTTCGGCATGCTGACCAACCTCTGCGGCGGTTGGCTTGCGGCCCGTATAGGGCTGACCCGAACATTACAAATCGGCTTGGTTGTGCAAATCGCCTCTTTGGTTATGCTCCTTAAAGACCCTTCGGCACTGACTGTGACCTATGTGATGTTGGCTCAGGCACTGTCGGGTATAGCTAAGGACCTCAGTAAAATGAGTGCCAAAAGTAGTATCAAGCACCTGGTACCCGATCAGGAACAGACTAAGCTCTACCAATGGATCGCCCTGCTGACTGGCTCAAAGAATGCGGTTAAGGGGGCTGGATTTTTCCTCGGCGGCGCGCTGCTAGCAGGGTTTGGCTTTCAGGCAACCATTCTACTGATGATAGTGTTGCTGGCGATAGTTTTAACGGTCGGCTTTTTCGTTCTCGAGACCCACAACGGTAAAGCCACCGATAAGCCGACACTCCGGGATACGCTGGTCAAGAGCGACCGAGTTAATCGCCTGTCAGCGGCGCGCATGTTTTTGTTCTGTGCGCGTGACGTTTGGTTTGTGGTGGCATTGCCGGTCTTTTTGCAGACCCAACTTGGCTGGAGCTATGTTGAGGTGGGGGTGTTAATGGCGACCTGGGTGATTGGCTATGGCGCCGTGCAAGCCATAGCACCGCGCATCACTAATGTTAGGAATGCTGTTGCCAATGGAGCAATGCTCTCGAAATGGGCCGGGCTGTTATTGACCGCGCCGTGCCTGATGGCTGTTGGCTTACATTTTGGCATTAATCCCTCGGTGGTGGTAATCGCAGGGCTGCTACTTTTTGGCTTGTTGTTTGCGATCAATTCTAGCCTGCATTCCTATCTCATTGTCGCCTATGCACGACATGATTCGGTGTCCTTGGATGTGGGTTTTTACTATATGGCGAACGCGGCCGGTCGCCTGCTGGGGACTATCCTGTCTGGCGTTGTTTATCAGCAATTTGGGCTGGCAAGCTGCTTAATTATCTCGGCCTTGCTAATTGCCGCAAGCGGCATTGTCGCCGGTCGCTTGCCGGCACAAACTGACTGATCACTTTTACTGCTCGATCTTGTCTGCTAGGCTGTGCGCTTCTATGGACTAACCTTGAAGTTAAATTATGAGTGATGACAACAATGGCGCGATGGACCCCAATGCCCTATTTCGCGAAGAGAATTATACGGATCAAAAGATGGGTGCGATTCGCAAGATGATTCCGGTAACGGCAGATGGCTCTGACGACCCGGATCGCAGTATCAGTTATTTTGGCTCGGCTCAGGTGATGACACCCATGGGTGCGATACCGTTAAATTTTGCATTGGATGGTGAGACCATTGGCCAGGCCGCAGAAGATTTTGCCGCCAAAGCACAGATCGCGATAGAGGAAGCTGGTCGCGAGATGGAGAAGGCTCGCCGTGAACAGGCCTCGCAAATTGTGCTTCCCGGTCAGGGTGGCGGTCAAGGCGGATTAATAAGGTAACTACTGATTATACCCGTAAGTGAGTACCTGCTAACGCAATAGCAAGCTGCCCTCGATTGGGCGAAATGTTTTGGCAGCATCAATCAGCGATGTTGCTGTTAAAGCGGGTACGCCATAGACCAGGGTATCAACTCCGTAACCCTCATTGACGCGTTGCAGCAGGAGGTCAAAATCACCGTCGCCAGACAGCAGTACCACCTGGTCAATCGGCTGATCGGGGCTGGCGACTGCGTCCATCACATCAATAGTCAGTCCCACATCCCAGTCACCTTTGGCTGAACCGTCGCTACGCTGAATGTAAGGCTTTAACTTTACGCTGAAGCCAATTCCTCTGAGAATGTTCTGGAAACTCTGTTGTTGGGCGTCGTTACGCGCTATCGCGTAGGCATTGGCAAGAACGATGTTCCCTTCCTTACTTAGCTGCCGCCAGAGTTCGCGGTAATTAAAATGACAGTTATGACTATCCTTTACGGTGTAATAAATATTTTGCACATCGACAAATACCGCCATTTTTTTCACTGGGGTAATCCTCCACTATTGAGTTCTGATCCCAGAATTAGACGACTGGCTGGATGCACTAACATCGAGTAACTGCGCACGGCTTGCTGACTCCAGCAGCGCCGATTGACCTGCAGACATACCGCCGCGTCATCTGTTGTAAAGCCCAACTCTCGGCGCTGTATCTCCGATGGTAATACCGCTTCAACCTGATGATCAATGGAGGTCACCGTCGACACCCAATCTAGGTAGGCATCTGGAGTGACCCTAGCGTAGTTCTGCTTTAAAAATGCTGGAGCCAAATGCGGATTAACGTAGAGTGCCTGCCACTGAATGGGATTATTCTTATTCAGATGCACAACAACACAGTGATATATCGTCTGCGCTAATGGCAGATGCAATAATCCAGCGATTATCTGGGTCGCCGTTGTCGCCTCTAAGGTCAGAAGTCGACTGCTATGAGTGCCGGCTTTGATTGCCTGCTCGACAATATTCGTCACCTCTACATTGGTGACCGGCGGCGCAGGGTCTGCCACAAAAGTCCCCAGCCCTGGCGTCCTCCGCAACAGGCCCTGATAAGAGAGCTCTTGTAGAGCGCGTCTTGCCGTCATGCGACTCACAGAAAACGTGTTAGAAAGCTCATTCTCAGAGGGTGTGAGCGTACCGGCAGGCCAGGCACCAGACTCAATGTGACCACTGATAAACTGTTTAATAAGTGCAAATTGAGGTAATTTGCCCGCTTCTTGGTTCATGGTTAGGCTACCGCATTACTGTATATACAAGTTATACCTGTATATACAGATCTAGTCAAAAACTATTATCGATTATTTTCGTATTATACTTAAGTAATGAGATATTTATAAAGGTATTAGTTGTATATACAGGTTTTACTATTTTTCGATCAACTCAAGTTTTTTCTCTCGAGATAACTTTTTAATAGCAGCCTCGCGGATACTCGCGGCACTGCGGCCATTAGCGGTTTCGCTGTAGACTATTGCCATAGCGCTGCGGCCACGAAAGTATTTCGCACCGGCCTTGCCAGCCTGATGTTCAGCGAGGCGTCGGGCTAGATCCGTGGTAATACCGGTATACAGCGAGTCATCGCTCGCACGAACCATATAGACAAACCATTGGCTCATAGCGTCGTCTGCGGCGCTACCACCAGCTTGCCGTGGCAGTACTGGCAAAGGTATTTGGCGCGCTGCTGAGTAATCTTGCGGTGGCGTATAATGGTCAGCTGATGGGTTCGACAGCCGCAGGTATAGGCAAAGCGCTGGTACTGGCGCGTAGGAATGCCGGCTAAATCATAACGTCCGGTTGCTTTAGGAATACCTCCTAGATCCACCATTATTTTTTTCCACTCTAGACCATGGGGCTTGACCCGCTTAAGGCCATAGAGGCTATCGACAATATAATGGGCTACTTCATGAATCACGGTGTCAGTCACGCTATCTTGATAGTATTTGGCAAATAACCAGGGGTTGAAGCGGATGCGCTGCGAACTGCCCCTTACCTGATACATACCCGCGCAGCGTCCACTCAAGTCAAAGTCGACGGGGACCGGTGCGAACGCGCGGCCATAAAGCGCAGAGGCTTGGTCAATACAACGGCTTGTCGCTTCGCGCACCTCGGCTTTCTGAGGCTCTGACAGCGGTATAATTATTTCATTCGTCGGCATACGTCGATTATAAAGCCTCTGATCACTGGTACAATGCTGTAAATAACGAAAAGTTTGTTTTTATGAATGTAGACCTGCACTGCCACACCAATGTCTCTGACGGCGCGCTGACGCCGGCTGAATTGATCGAACTAGCCGATGAGCGTTCGATTGACATGCTGTCGATTACCGATCATGACACGCTTGCGGCCTATCAGGGTCTTGGTCAGGGTTCTGACCGGTTACGTATTGTGCCGGGTATCGAGTTTTCCAGTCAGTGGCGTAAGTCGGGGGTACATATTGTCGGCCTAAACCTAGACCTTAACAGCGATGAGATTTTGCTAGGCGTTGCTCAGCAATCCAAGGCCCGCAGCGAACGGGGCGAAAAGATTTCTGAAAAATTGCAGCGGCTCGGCTTTGATAACTGCCTGGAGGGCGCCAAGGGTTATACCTCGGGTGGCGAGGTTGGTCGGCCACATTTTGCCCAACATCTGGTCGCTATTGGCGCTGTAACGAATATTGCTCAGGCCTTTAAAAAATATCTCGGCGCTGGCAAAGCAGGCGATATTAAGGAGCAATGGGCTGACCTAGATACTGTCATTGGATGGATTCGCGCAGCGGGCGGCTTAGCGGTGCTGGCCCATCCGGTTAAATACAAAATGACCCGTACCAAACTGGTGTCATTGCTCGACGATTTCACGGCGGCCGGCGGCGAGGGCTTGGAAGTGATTTCTGGCTTGCAAATTCCGTCAGTGACCCGAGATCTTGCTGCACTTTGCCGCAAACACCATCTGCTCGCGTCCTGCGGGTCTGACTTTCATTCCTCTGGGCAGCCTTGGGCCTCACTCGGTATGGTGGCCCAATTACCGGATAATCTAACTCCCGTTTGGAGCCGCTGGGTCTAATCAATCCCAAGTCGATTCCACCCTCATGCTTTCCTGTGTATACTGCGCGCGGTCGCTTTGATAGGAAGCTTGCCACCCTAAATTACGAGTATATTTAAGTGGATATTTTTGTCTTTGCTAGCGAGCAGTGGATCCTAATAAGTGTGTTGTTAATGCTTATCTATGTCTTTGCATTTACCGAGCGGACCAAAGGTGGCAAGCCGGTCAGCGCTACTGAACTGGTGAGCCTAATGAACTCTGAGCAAGCACAGCTAGTGGACGTTCGCGCTTCTGCGGATTTTCAGGCCGGGCATGTCCACGGTGCGATGAATATTCCCCATACAAAAATGGCCAGCCGCGGCAGTGAGCTAGAAAAGCATCGCAGCAAGGTCATCGTCCTCACTGATCAAATGGGTCAGCATGCCGGTGGTGCAGGAAAAATATTGACCAAAGACGGCTTTAATGTTCGCCGTCTCAGTGGCGGAATGGCCGAATGGCAAGGCCAAAATTTACCCGTCGTAAAGGGTTCATAAAGTTTGAAACTGACTCCATTTCGGGGCATCACTTAGGAATTATAATGACTGACGTTGTACTATATGGAACGCGCTTCTGCCCTTTCTGCACTGCGGCTCGTCGCCTGCTAACTACCAGAGGCATTAACTTTCAGGATGTGCCGCTCGAAAATAATCAAGAGTTACGCGCGTCTGTGATGGCGAGAAGTTCACGTAATACCGTTCCACAGATCTGGATTGGCGATAGGCATGTGGGCGGCTATACTGAACTACTGGCGTTAGAGGATGATGAGTTAGATGGGCTAGTTAACGCCGGGGTTGAATTGGGCTAAATTGGCACCATTAAATGAGTCAACGCAGGCAAAATAACGGCGCACTAAATTGATTAATAGGGGATTGCACTATGACTGAAGAAACAGAGACTGTTCCGGCAGCAGCGGAAGAAACACCAAGTCAACAGAAATTTGCTGTACAGCGTTTCTATCTGAAGGACCTTTCTTTTGAGACGCCCCAGGGCGCCGCAGCCTTTAACAAGCAATGGCAGCCTAAAATCAATCAGGATCTGAATGCCAAGACCACTAAGATTGATGAAGACCTCTATGAAGTATCACTTCGAATCACCATCACTGCGTCTGATGGCGATGAAACGATTTACCTTATCGAGGTGGAACAGGCCGGACTATTTACCATTGCCGGAATAGAAGGCCAGCAGCTGACACAGGTCCTGAACACAACCTGCCCAGGCATGCTGTTTCCCTACGGTCGTGAAGTGATCGATAGTACTCTCGTCAAGGGATCGTTTCCTCCGCTGATGATTCCACCGATTAACTTTGATGCCCTGTTTGTTCAGGCGATGCAGCAGTCGCAGGCTAAGGCAGAACAGGTGGCAGCCGAGGAACCATCCGAGGGTACCACCCACTAGACCCGCCTATTGCATTTACTGGTAACGCCCCCCGACAATACGCGGGGGCGGTTCGCGCTAATGCAGACCTAGTTCGCCTGATTTTCCATACTGTATTCTTGTAGCTTTCGAGTCAGCGTATTACGGCCCCACCCGAGTAATTGTGCTGCATCCTTTTTACGTCCCCCCGAGTGTGCCAGAGCGGTTTCGATCATCGATCGCTCAAACGCCGGCAGTGCCTGACCCAGAATATCTGTATGTCCAAGCTTTAGCTCTCGCTCAGCCCAACGCCGAAGCATCAACTGCCAGTCACCCTGAACGCTTATGCCTGTCTCCGTGTCTGCGGCCTGCAATTCAGGCGGCAGGTCGGTCAATAGAACTTCTCTCCCAGCTGCCATGACTGTCAACCAGCGACAGATATTTTCCAACTGCCTAACATTCCCAGGCCAGGGCAAATTTAACAGCAGATCTTCAGCGTCCGAAGACAGAACCTTGGGCTCCATGTCGAGTTCTTTGGCCGCGCGGTGAAAGAAGTGCTGCATTAACTGTGGAATATCTTCCCTGCGATCGGACAGTCGCGGTAAGTGGACACGGATAACATTTAGTCGATGAAATAAATCTTCTCGAAAGCGATTCTCGGAGACCAAGTTTTCTAGGTTTTGATGAGTTGCTGCAATAATGCGTACGTCGACTTTTATCGCTGTGTGACCACCTACCCGATAAAACTCACCATCCGCTAACACCCGCAGTAAGCGGGTCTGCGCCTCTGGTGGCATATCGCCAATCTCATCAAGAAATAAGGTGCCACCGTTGGACTGCTCAAAGCGTCCCTCGCGGCGTGTTGCAGCACCGGTAAAGGCACCCTTCTCATGACCAAATAATTCTGACTCAATCAGGTCATGAGGTATCGCCGCCATATTGAGCGCAATAAATTTAGCAGTACGGCGGGGACTATGTTTATGCAGAGCCTGAGCAACCAGCTCCTTGCCGGTGCCAGATTCGCCATTAATTAAAACAGTGATATTGGAATTAGACAGGCGACCAATAGCGCGGAAAACTTCCTGCATGGCGGGCGCTTCACCGATAATTTCCTGAACTGCGCGCGCCTCGATGGCTTCAGGAACCGAGAGCGATTTCTGCTCTTTGGCCAATAGCAGGCCGCGACGAGCAACTTCCACCAAATCTTTAAGATCGAACGGCTTCGGGAGATACTCAAATGCTCCGCCCTGATAGGCAGCCACAGCGCTGTCTAGATCAGAATGTGCGGTGGTAATAATGACTGGTATTTGCGGCCAGCTGGCATGGATTTCGGCCAGCAGCTCCAAACCATCGATACCTGGCATACGGATGTCGGAGATAATAATCTCGGGCTGGGAGTTTCTTAGGGCCCTCAATAGATCATCGCCGGTTTCAAAACTGCGCACATCGATGCCATCACGGCTAATGGCTTTCTCCATAACCCAGCGCAAGGAACGATCGTCCTCCGCTATCCAAATTTGCGAGGTAGTTAGCATACTAAACCTTTATCGGTAAATACATTGAAAAACGGGTGTTACCCGGCTCAGATTCGCACTCAATAATACCTTGATGGCCATTGACTGCTGTTTGGGCGATGGTCAAACCCAGACCAGAGCCTCCCGCGCGACCACTGATCATCGGGAAAAATATTCGCTCTTTAAGATCCTTGGAGACACCAGGACCGTTATCTTTAATCTCCAGCCGACAGACCACTTTGTGGTACTGCCCGGCAATGGTAAAGCTACGCCGAATTCTTGTGGTCAGGGTAATACAGGGTGCAGGACTGTTGGCATCAATTAATGACTGCATGGCATTGCGCACCACATTGAGCACGGCCTGAATAAGCTGCTCACGATCACCATTAATTGCCGGAATACTGGGATCATAGTCACGCATTAGGGTTAGATTACCCTGCACCTCAGCTTCAATAAGTGCACCGACATGCTCGGTGACCTCATGGATGTTGATCGACTCTAATCGTGGCCGATGATTGGGCCCCAATAGTCGATCGACAAGATTGCGAAGTCGATCTGTCTCAGTGATGATGACCTGACAAAACTCTAGAGTTTCACCTCCTAGACCGCCATCGCGCAGCTCTTGCTCCAGCAACTGAGCTGCTCCTCGGATTCCGCCCAACGGATTTTTAATCTCGTGGGCCAGGCCCCGAATAAGACTCTTTGAAGTATTCTGGACTGATAACAATGCCTCTTCACGATTGATTTTTAGAAACCTATCAATCGGCTGCATCTCCAACAGCAATTGGCGGTAATCACCGCTATCAACCGGAGTAATGGTGTAATCGACTTGTATTGAATCGCTGTTAGGTATACGTAAGTGCTCGTGCCTGCGAATATGTGGATGCCCAGTGTCCATGACCTCGACGAGGGTTTGATAAGATAGCTCATGATCCGAGAATAATTCGCTCGCAGGGGTGCCCAATAATCGGCCACGGCTCGCTTGCAATAGAGCTTCTGCCGCCGGATTGATATAGTCGATAAGAAAGTCACCGTCGAGTAACAGCACGGCTGTACTTAAATTATCCAGTAACATCTTGTGTAAGTCGTTTGAAGTCATGGCCCCATTATCCGCTAAGCTCAACCTGATACTGTAAGCTTGCAATAAGCAGGCCAAAACATACCGAATTTCGCTAGAGTTGACCCCCCTGAACCACACGCCTGTGGGCTGTTGAGGAGATCGATACAGTGCCCATAAGAGCGCCGAAGATGATTATGCACCATATTGGTGCGATCGTCTTGAAGTATAACTCTATACTGCGAAGAAACCACTTTTCGGCATAGCCGGGGAGACTACCTTGACGCTCGGTTAAAGGGACGCTTTACATGCACTGAGACCGCGGCGGTACTGGCAACAGGCCGACCATCAGCATTTAACACGCGACAGATGAGTTGATGGGGACCGCGTTCGATATTAGCCACGTGCAGAGTTGTCGCCTTAATCGCTGAACCATAGCGCTGACCATCAACCCATAGCTGAACCCGATGCCCCGTTTGAAGCTGAGGGATTAGGGACAGCTCGATGGTCATCGCGCCTGCCGTATTTCGCAGAGTGGAACCCTCTATCGGAGACACTATGATAGCCTGAGTATAAGGTTGTATCGAAGAGGCTGAGGCAGCGCTGCCACTATTAACAACGAGGGAATGGGCTGCGCTGTTGTCGTCCGGCTTTGGTGGCATCGGGGCCCGCATCAGGTTAATGACCGACACTCTCTGCTGCTCTATAACGTCACTATTGGCCTCTGGCTGATCGGTGAAGGTGATATTACCCTGCTCATCGGTGACCCTGTATACCTTTGTGTCAATGAGGGTACCTGCCGCAGTCGCCTCCAGCGTCAAGCTGGCGATGACAAGTAATAATAATGGCATCAGGGCACGGCCAATAAGGTCCATAACGACATCTCTGCCTGTTGGTGACTATACCCTAGAGACTAGACCGATTTTGGGCGAAAAAAAAGCTCGCCATTCCGAGAATGACGAGCTTTTCCTATTTTACTCAACGCATTCACTTAACAGCTGTAGTACATATCAAACTCAACAGGGTGAGTCGTCTGCTCAACGCGATAGACATCTTCCATCTTCAGATCGATATAGGCATCGATCATGTCGTTAGAGAAAACACCGCCAGAGGTCAAAAATTCTCGGTCTGCATTGAGACAATCCAATGCTTCACGAAGACTACCGCAGACCTGAGGAATAGCGGCTGATTCTTCTGGGGGCAAGTTATAGAGATCTTTATCCGCGGCATCACCAGGATGAATCTTGTTCTTCACACCATCCAGACCCGCCATCAAAAATGCAGCAAACATCAAGTATGGGTTGGCAACCGGATCACCGAAACGAACCTCGACGCGCTTGCCACGAGGACTGGCAACATAGGGAATGCGGATTGAGGCGGAACGGTTACGCGCTGAGTAAGCCAGCATTACCGGCGCTTCAAATCCTGGGATCAATCGCTTGTACGAATTGGTCGACGGATTGGCGAAGGCATTCAGTGCCTTAGCGTGTTTAATGATACCGCCGATATAGTAAAGAGCCGTGTCACTCAGGCCTGCATAGCCATCACCAGCAAACTGGTTAACGCCGTCTTTGGCATAAGACATGTGGCAGTGCATACCAGAACCGTTGTCACCAACAACCGGCTTCGGCATAAAGGTAGCAGTTTTGCCGTAAGCGTGCGCAACGTTATGTACACAATACTTTAGGATTTGCACCTGATCAGCTTTGGCCACTAGGGTGTCGAAACGAACACCAATTTCGCACTGTCCAGCCGTAGCTACTTCGTGGTGATGTACTTCAATTTTAAGTCCCATTTGCTCCATGGCATTACACATGTTGGCACGCAAATCATGCAGGCTGTCGACTGGCGGCACAGGAAAGTAACCGCCTTTAACGCCAGGACGATGGCCCATGTTGCCTTCGGGCATATCTTTACCTGATGACCAGGCCGCTTCATCGGAATTAATCTTGTAGAAAGCACCGCTCATGTCAGCGCCCCATTTGATATCGTCAAAAACAAAAAACTCAGGCTCCGGACCGAAGAAGGCGGTATCACCAAGCCCCGTAGACACTAGATATTGTTCAGCGCGCTGAGCAATAGAGCGTGGATCGCGCTCATAACCCTGCATAGATATTGGATCTACCACACCGCAGCGAACAATAATCGTCGGTTCGTCGGTAAAGGGATCAAGCACCGCTGTACTGTCATCTGGCATCAAAATCATGTCGGACTCATTAATGCCCTTCCAACCTTCGATTGATGAACCATCAAACATCTTGCCTTCGATAAAAAAGTCATCGCCCACTTCCCCAATCGGGATAGTGACATGATGTTCTTTGCCTTTGGTATCTGTAAACCGAAGGTCAACCCAGCGAGCTTCACTATCTTTGATCAGATTTAGAGTCTTTTCAGACATTGTTTCCTCCAATATGGAATCAGTTAATGCTTTATTTTTCGGGCTAGCCGGCGCATCTATACCGATCGAGCCCAACGTCATATTTTAGTCTTCACCCTTTGAGATAGCAATTGTCATGCCAACGGCCTCACATGACTCATCGGCCAATAAAAGCCTTCGAACCAACAGGGACCGTGCTCTAGCCCTTACTGTAAACCTTAAAGACGAAGATCAAAAAAGCGGCTTAATTGCACTAACTTAGTGCGACTAAATCTTTATCGCACAATTTTGGTGCAAATTAGAGTCTGTTGGTGCTTTTATAGGCTCGGCGGTTATAATGCCAACCTAGCCCAACACTGTCACTCTTTTAGCCGATTTATTCACGGGCTCTCGGCACCGACCAAGAGGACTTCGGATTAACCCCTCAACACCATCTTACTCGCGCCGAGAGATTGCAATCATCAGCGAGCCAGCGGCAATGGATATCATTATTGATATCCGTCATCCCGCCGACATCGACGCAAATCCCCTAATCGCTGGAGATAATGAGGTGATGGTGCTGGCTTTTTTTAATCTCGAGCAGAGCCTCAGCAAACTGCATCCAGAGCAGTCCTATTTACTCTATTGCGACAAGGGGTTGATGAGCCGTATTCAGGCGCAATTAATGCGCGAAAAAGGTTTCATTAAAGTGGGAGTTTTTAAACCTAAATTATAGTATTTTAGGGAAATATGCAGCTATTTGGTCGGTAATCTAAGCTAAGTGGGAAATTTTTCCATATTTTAGTCTTTTAGCCGTTATTGTAGAACGAGCCAACGACGCCAAATTCCTTGTGCTATAGGTGGTTTTCACGGTCTTTTGACACCCTAGATCGCGACTTTTAACATCTCTTACCCTACATTATTTAGCGTAATAATAGCTAAACCTAGAGTCTTAGTTGTCAATGAACTTACTCCTCAGAAAAAAGAACGGTAGTAGTTTCGTTGGATTCTCGTATAATCGCGACTTTTTGCGCCCACTGGTATATCTCATGTCTATTGAAAACTTGCGAAACATTGCAATCATCGCCCACGTTGATCATGGTAAAACGACTTTGGTTGATAAACTTCTGAGTCAATCAGGAACCCTTGACCGCAAAGACGTCGGTTCTGAACGGCTAATGGACTCCAATGACCAAGAAAAAGAGCGCGGCATTACCATTTTGGCGAAGAACACTGCCATTAATTGGAATGGCTACCGTATCAATATCGTAGACACCCCCGGTCACGCCGATTTCGGCGGTGAAGTAGAGCGCGTACTGTCGATGGTTGATTCAGTACTTCTGCTTGTCGATGCCGTTGATGGTCCGATGCCGCAGACTCGCTTTGTTACCTCAAAGGCCTTCGAGCAAGGTCTCCGACCCATTGTGGTGATCAATAAAGTCGATCGCCCAGGTGCTCGACCAGACTGGGTTCTGGATCAGGTATTTGACCTGTTTGATAACCTTGGCGCCACCGATGAGCAGTTGGACTTCCCCGTGATCTATGCGTCAGCACTGAATGGCGTAGCAGGTATGGAAGCCGATGATCTGGCCGAAGATATGACGCCACTCTACGAAATGATTATTCGCGACGTTCCAGCCCCTCAGGTTGATGTTGAAGGTCCCCTGCAGATGCAAATTTCTGCACTGGCTTACGACAGCTATGTCGGCGTTATTGGTGTAGGCCGAATTAGCCGCGGTAAGTTGAAACCCGGACAACAGGTTATTGTTAAATCAGCCGACGGCAAAGAGCGTAAAGGCAAGGTATTAAACGTGAAAGGGTATCTCGGTCTGGAGCAGATCGAAACCCAGCTGGCTGGCGCTGGTGATATCGTCTGCATTAATGGCATTGATGGTCTTGGTATCTCTGACACTCTGTGCGATCCAGATCACATTGAAGCTCTGCCGCCTTTGAGCGTTGATGAACCAACGGTCAGCATGACCTTTATTGTCAATGACTCACCTTTTGCAGGCCTCGACGGAAAGTACGTAACGACAAGAAATATTAAAGATCGCCTTGAGCAGGAACTCATCCATAACGTGGCACTGCGAGTGAAGCCTGGCGATACGCCAGACAAGTTTATTGTTTCTGGCCGTGGTGAGTTACATCTATCGGTGCTGATTGAGACTATGCGTCGCGAAGGTTTCGAAATTGGCGTGTCACGTCCTGAAGTGGTTCAGAAAATAGTTGATGGCAAGATTCATGAGCCCTTTGAGCAGGTTGTGATTGATGTCGAAGAGCAGCATCAGGGTTCGGTTATGGAAGAGTTGGGCATGCGTAAAGCCGAGATGACCAACATGGCACCCGACGGCAAAGGGCGCGTGCGATTAGAGTTTAGCATGCCTTCCCGCGGTTTGATTGGCTTCCGTGGTACATTCCTGACACTTACGTCCGGCTCCGGGATCATGACCAGTATCTTTGATCATTACGGTCCAGCCAAAGAAGGTGAGAAGTTCACACGTAAAAATGGTGCGCTAGTTAGTATGATTAAAGGCAAGACTGCGGCTTACTCCTTATTTAATATTCAGGCACGAGGACGCTTATTTTTGGGCCATGCGATTGATGTTTACGAAGGCCAAATTGTCGGTATCCACTCGCGCGCCAATGATCTAGTGGTCAATCCAGTCAAAGGAAAGCAGCTAACCAACGTGCGAGCATCAGGAACAGATGAAGCGCTGACACTGGTGCCACCGATCAAACATACCCTTGAACAGGCTCTGGAGTTTATTGAAGATGATGAGCTAGTAGAAGTCACACCAATTAGTATTCGTCTACGTAAAAAGCGCCTGACAGAAACCGAACGCAAGCGCGCACCTAAGTAATATCTTCTTTACCCATGCCTGTAGAGAAATTTGCATCTACAGGCATGGGGCGGGTGATTCTTCTCTACCTCGACAGCTCAGGGCAAAATCCTTCTGTTGAGGAGTTTTATTGCCTTCCAATACGCGTAACTTCTGTACCGTGAATCTTGAACCCTCAGCAGGCTTGATGCCGATCGCAATCGGTGCAGTGATCGTTGACTAAGCCCATTGCCTGCAGATAGGCATAACAGATTGTTGTCCCAAAAAACTTAAACCCTCGCGCCTTTAAGTCCTTGGCTATGGCATCAGACAGCATTGTGTTGGCCGGTATTTCCGAATGGCTCGCCCAATGATTGGTGATGGGTCTGTTATCTACATAAGCCCACAGATAATGACTAAAGCTACCAAACTCTTTTTGCATGTCGATAAATAGACGCGCATTTGAAATGGCGCTCTTGATCTTGAGACGATTGCGCACAATACCGGCGTCCTGCAGACACCGCTGCACATCTTTATCCGTGAAAGCAGCCACTTTCTTCACCTCAAAATCAGCAAAGGCTAGGCGGTAGGCCTCCCGCTTACGCAGGATGGTGATCCAGGACAGGCCCGATTGAGCACCCTCAAGGCACAGAAACTCGAAGAGTTTTTTGTCCTCTCTGCAGGGCACTCCCCATTCTTGGTCATGGTATTGCTGGTAAAGAGGGTCATCGCCGCACCAGATACAGCGGGCTAGTTTTTTTACTGGGCTCTCATTCACTGGGGATTCCCTAGGCTCATCATTCAAACGCATTTAGAGTAGTGCTGACGGCAGATCTTGTCTATATTAACCGGATCTAAACGCCAATAGAGAAAAACACCACATGAATAAAGCGTTCCCAGCTATCCGCCCCTACAGTACGCAGACCATTAGCGTCACTGCGCCGCATCAACTATATGTTGAGCAGTCCGGCAATCCAGAGGGTATTGCTGTGCTATTTGTCCATGGCGGTCCAGGTGTCGGCACCAGACCGATTGATCGCTGTTTTTTTGATCCTGATAAGTATCGTATTATTCTTTTTGATCAGCGCGGCTCTGGCCAGTCAACGCCCCACGCGGCGTTAGACGATAACAATACAGACGCCCTAGTGGCCGATATAGAAACGCTGCGTAACCATCTAAGTATTGATCGCTGGGTAATCTTCGGCGGTTCCTGGGGCTCTACACTTGGCCTAGTCTATGCCCAGACCTACCCTGAGCGCGTTCTGGGACTTATTTTGCGCGGTGTCTTTCTCTGTCGCGATGAGGATATCCGATGGTTTTATCAGCACGGCGCAAGCCAGGTATTCCCCGACTATTGGTCACAATATGAACAGGTTATTCCGCTCGCCGAGCGCGGCGATATGCTCGGCGCATACTACGCTCGCCTAACCGGCGACAATGACTTCGAACGCATGGCTGCCGCCAAAGCCTGGTCGGTCTGGGAAGGGCGTTGCGCCACCTTGCGCACCAATGCCTCACTGGTAGAGCATTTTGCCAACCCCCACCTGGCCATGGCTATGGCGCGTATCGAGGCTCATTTCTTTATCAACAAAGCCTTTTTAGAGCCCAATCAGATTCTTAATAATTGCCACCGTCTAAAAGATATCCCAGGGCATATCGTGCATGGCCGTTACGACATGATCTGCCCAGTCAATCAGGCCTTTGACTTAAGTAAGGCCTGGCCCGAGGCGCAGTTAAGTATTATTGCCGATGCCGGTCATGCCTCCGGTGAACCGGGCACAACAGATGCGCTAATTCGAGCAACACAGAGCCTTGCTCACCAACTTAATAGTGAGAGCCTGTAAATTGCTGGGGCTCATTCAGCGGGTTTCATCGGCCTCAGCGAGCATCGACAATACAGTGGTGGGCACTATAGACCAGGGACTTTTACTGCTATTAGGCATTGAAAAAACCGATCTCGAGGCGGCCGCCGACAAGCTGTTGCAGAAAATACTTAACTACCGGGTGTTTGCCGACTCTGAGGGTAAGATGAACCTCTCACTACGGGACATTGGCGGCGAGCTATTAGTGGTTTCTCAGTTCACTTTGGCAGCCGACACCAACAAAGGCCTGCGTCCGAGCTTCTCTGCCGCGGCCTCACCGGAGCAGGCCGAAGAGCTCTACGATTATTTTTTAACTCAGGCAGCTACTGCCCTCAACACCCAGATACAAAGTGGCCTCTTTGGCGCCGATATGCAGGTGATGCTGCACAATGATGGCCCAGTGACCTTTATGCTTCGCAGCTAGGACGCGCGCGCTAACCGATCCAGCAGCCGACCATGAAAGCCATCGAAACTACCATTACTCATGATCACAATGTGGCCGCCCTTTTGCGCGGCGGCGGCAGTGAGATCCAGTAAGAGCTCGATATCACTGCTAGCGACGGCTGGTACCGAACAGGCCAGCGCCACATCAGCATTATTCCAATGAGTATCAGCCTGAGCGTACCAATAAACCTGATCCGCATCAGCCACTGCCACACTTAAGGCCTCTTTGTGAACACCCAGCCTCATCGTCGCCGAGCGCGGCTCAATCACGGCGATAATTGGACTGTCTCCCACCTTGGCCCGCAGACCCGCAAGCGTGGTGGCAATAGCGGTGGGGTGATGAGCAAAATCGTCATAGACACTAATGCCCTCTGCCTGATAGATAATCTCCATGCGTCGCTTGACACCGACAAAGGCGCTGAGGGCCGCGCAGGCATGAACAAGACTAACACCAACCTGATACGCCGCAATCGCCGCAGACAAGCCATTGAGTACGTTGTGCAGCCCTGTTTGCTGCCAGCGCACCTGCGCAGTCTCGTCGCCATGGCTTATCTCAAAGACAGAGCCATCCTCGGTGATCAGTCGATACTGCCAATCGGTTGACTCGGGACCATATGTTTGCTGCTTACTCCAGCAACCCTGACTCATCACCTCCGCTATACTGACAACCCCGGTGGGATAAATAATCGTGCCTGTGCTGGGCACCGTGCGCACTAGGTGATGAAATTGTTTTTGGATGGCCTCGAGATTGTCAAAAATATCGGCATGGTCGAATTCGAGATTATTAATGATCAGCGTGTCACTAAAGTAATGGACAAACTTAGAGCGCTTGTCAAAAAATGCACTGTCGTATTCATCCGCCTCAATCACAAAGTACTCACTGTCGCTAAGCCTTGCCGACACACCAAAGTCCTGAGGCACTCCACCAATCAAGAAGCCTGGTTTGCAGCCCGCAACATCGAGAATTTTTGCCAACATGCTACTGGTGGTGGTTTTACCATGGGTGCCGGAAACGGCCAGTACCTGTTTGTTGCGCAAAACCGTCTCACCCAGCCACTGCGGTCCAGAGACATAGGGTAGCTGATGATCGAGCATGTACTCAACACAGAGGTTGCCCCGCGACATGGCATTGCCCACGATAATTAAGTCGGGCGCGGGAATTAATTGCTGAGGATCAAAACCCTGAATTAGGTTAATGCCGGCCAATTCAAGCTGAGTACTCATTGGCGGGTAAACATTAGCATCACAGCCCGACACCTGATGGCCAAGTTGCTGTGCTAATTGCGCCAGACTGCCCATAAAAGTACCGCAAATACCAAGTATGTGAATATGCATGTTGTTCCTTAAAATAAGCAGTCAGATGCGAGCTTTTCTGCCACGAGTATGACATTAGGCCTCATAAACTGCTAACCATCCGCGTATATTAAGCTTCTTTTATCACTAAGGAAGCCTAATGCGGCCTTCCGGAGCGGCCCTTAAACCTTTACCATAGCGCTCCAATTTGGTCAGCTGGGAAGAGAGAGTTTTATGGGCAAGAAAAATGCGCTGTACGCGCAATCTGGTGGTGTTACTGCCGTCATCAATGCCTCAGCTTGCGGTGTCATCGAAGCATGCCGACAGCATAAAGATAAGATTGGAACCCTGTATGCCGGGCAAAATGGCATTCTCGGTATACTTCAGGAACAGCTAATCGACACCAGTAAAGAGCTGACCTCGGCCATAACAGCACTCAAGCACACCCCCGGTGGCGCCTTTGGTTCTTGTCGCTATAAAATGAAGGACATCAAGGATAGTCAGGCGGAATATGAGCGTCTGATTGCGGTGTTTAGAGCCCATAATATTGGCTATTTCTTTTATAATGGCGGCGGTGATTCAGCCGATACCTGTCTCAAAGTGTCGCAAATATCGGCCCAACTGGGCTATCCAGTTCAGGCTATTCATATCCCCAAAACTATCGACAATGATCTACCCTTTACCGACTGCTCCCCAGGCTTTGGCTCTGTGGCTAAATATGTGGCGGTCTCGACCAAAGAAGCTAGCTTGGATATTGCGTCAATGGCAGCCTCATCCACCAAGATCTTTATCCTTGAAGTGATGGGCCGACATGCTGGCTGGATAGCCGCTGCAGGCGGCCTAGCCGCCGAAGAAGCCGGCGATGCACCACATATTATTGTGTTCCCAGAAATCCCCTTTAACCGCGAACAATTTATTGCCAAAGTTAGCGCAACCGTCAAAGAAAAAGGCTACTGCGTGGTAGTGGCATCCGAGGGTGCTAGCTATGCAGATGGCGGCTTAATTTCCGGTTCCGTCAATAAAGATGCCTTCGGTCATCAACAGCTCGGCGGCGTCGCGCCTGCGCTCGCCAGTATGGTCAAACATTCACTCGGTTATAAATATCATTATGCCTTAGCCGATTACTTACAGCGTTCTGCGCGGCATATCGCCTCCAAGACCGATGTTGAACAGGCCTATGCTGTTGGTCAAGCAGCAGTAGAGAAAGCTATCGAGGGTAAGGGTGCCATTATGATCACCATCGAACGCGGCACCGGCAAAAAATATAGCTGGTCACTGGGCGAAGCTCCGCTGGCTAAAGTGGCTAATGTCGAAAAGAAAATGCCGCGGTCGTTCATTAGTGAAGATGGCTTTGGCATTACCCAAAAAGCCCGAGACTATTTGCAGCCACTAATTGCTGGTGAAGATTATCCACCTTACAAAGATGGTATGCCGGTCTACCCGCGACTCAAGAAAATACTGGCCCCTAAAAAGCTCGACACTGATTTTGACTGTTGAGCTAGACTACCCGATTCAGTGGCTTGCCATCAAGGAAGCCGCGTAAGTTGTCTGCCAACTGAATGACCAGCCTCTGCCTAGCCTCTGTCGCAACCCATGCGCTGTGAGGTGTGATAATAAGATTTGGAATAGCCGGATCTAGAAGTACGTTGCCATCAACCGGTGGCTCTACTGTTAGCACATCCGTTGCCGCACCGGCTATCTGTCCCATGATCAATGCCTGCTTTAACGCCGGTTCATTGATAATGCCACCGCGGGCACTGTTAATGACAAGGGTTGAATCCTTCATAAGAGAAAACTGCGCATCACCAATTAAATTCTGTGTTTTTGCTGTTAATGGACAGTGAATACTGATGACGTCAGCGCAGGACAAAAATTCATCCAGCGCCATACGATCCATAGAACCACTGTGGGAATGACCCGGCAAAGCCGCGTAAATAACCTGCATCCCAAAGGCCTCGGCGATTTTGGCTACGCCGTTGCCCAGCTCGCCAGCGCCGATGACACCCATTACTTTGCCACTCAGCTCTCGAACCGGATAATCCATCGCGCAAAAATTTTGGTTCTGTTGCCAGCGACCGCCTAACACGGCATTGTGATGTGGCAGCAACTTTGTGGTCAGCGCCAGAATCAAAGACCACACATGCTGAACTACGGAACCGGTGCAATAGCCAATCGCGTTGCTCACCACGATGCCTCTTTGTCTGGCTGCTTCAAGAGCAATGTGGTTGGTGCCCGTGGCCATGACCCCGATGAACTTTAGCCGCGGCGCCGCAGACATATCGGCCTCAGAGAACATAGCCTTGTTAGTCAACACGATATCCGCATCAATAATCCGTTCGGCCACCTGGTCGTCTGAGCTGTCAGGGTATAGGGTCCAGTTAATCGGCAGTTCATACAGGGCCCCCAGATCAAGCGAATCTGGGCCGAGGCTGTCACAATCGAGGATAACGCCATTCATAGAGCTTACTGCTTGGTTATGGTTAGGTTAGGTTAGGAGTGTAATTGTAAAATCCTCTAGCGGGAACTGAGAACTGTTAACCGCTCAACTTCAGTGCGCTAATAATTAGAGATAGTCTATAATCTTGCCGTTCAAAACCGCATAATAGTGTCAATCCAACACATAGACTCAGAGACAGCCTTAAGATGACATCAACATTATTTGATTTATACGATCGGGTCGTTCTGCGACACCCACTGACATCGCTTTTGGCTGTAATTGCCCTCACTATAGCTATGGCTATAGGGCTGCCAAATTTCAAGCTAGATGCCTCGGCAGACTCACTGACTCTTGAACACGACGACGATCTCAATTTTTTCCGTGGCGTGGTCAAGCGCTATGGCAGCGACAACTTTTTAATTGTGACGTTTTCGCCCAAAGAAGGTGATCTGTTCGATCAGGAAAATCTCGACACTCTCGCCGCGCTCCGCCAGGATCTCACCACAATTAGTGGCGTTGAAGGCGTCCTGTCGATGCTAGATGTGCCGCTGCTTTACAGCCCTAAAATTGCGGTTGCCGACCTCAAGAGCGAGTTAAACGTGCTTCTTTCGGAGGGTGTTGACCGCCAGCTGGCTAAGCAGGAGTTCCTTAACAGCCCAATCTACAAAGACGTTATTCTCAGTGCTGATGGTCAGACCACTGGCATGCTTGCCACCTTGGCACTTGACGAGACCTATTTGGCCCTGATTACTCGACGTGATGATCTCCGCCTCATTAAACACAACCAAGGCCTTACCACCGAACAAGAGGATCAATTGGCGAAAGCGAGCCTTGAGTTCCTCAATTACCGCACTGATAAAGCCGCCAAAGATCACCTGCGAGTAGCTGAAGTTCGTGCGCTGATAACCGGTTACCGAGATCGCGCGACAATTTTTCTAGGCGGTCCCGATATGATCACTGCCGATATGGTGGATTTCATTAAGAGTGATCTGATTGTTTTTGGCGGCGGTATTTTGCTGTTTATTATCGCCACTCTAGCGCTAATCTTTCGCCGCATTCGCTGGGTGATTCTGCCCCTAACGACTTGCGCGCTGTGCCTCATCATTATTTTAGGTTTTTTAAGTTGGATCGATTGGCGGCTGACCGTTATCTCGTCAAACTTTGTCTCTCTCCTTTTGATCATCACCTTGGCATTGACCATTCATTTGATTGTGCGTTACCGAGAACTGCAAGCGGACAAACCTGACTCGACACAACATCAGCTGGTCAGTGAAACCGTTAAGTCAATGTCAAGACCCTGTCTCTATACGGTGCTGACAACGATCGTTGCCTTTATGTCTCTGGTGGTAAGCAACATTCGTCCGGTGATCGACTTCGGCTGGATGATGACTATGGGTATCAGCCTAGCCCTCGTTGTCGCCTTTGTGGTTATCCCTGCTGGCATGATGTTATTCGGCAAGGGCAACGCTGATACGGCTAATGATAACTCTGCAGCGATTACTAGCATGTTTGCTCGCTTTACCGAACGCCATGGTAGCTTTGTCTTGTTTATGGCTACGGCGATGACCGTACTTTCCATCTATGGTATCTCCCGCCTCGAGGTGGAAAACCGCTTTATTGATTATTTCCGCAGTGATACCGAAATCTATCAGGGTATGGAAATTATCGATACGGCATTGGGCGGTACGACGCCTATGGATATCATTCTGCAGGCACCCACCTATGCCGCTATCGAAGTCGGCTCCTCGGAGACACTCGAAGAGGGCTATGGCGAAGACGAGTATGCCGAGGACGGCTATAGTGAAGATGAATATGCCGAGGATGAGTATGGCGAGGCGAGTTTAACTAACGAGCCCCCAGAGCCGGCTCTCGCCGACACTTACTGGTTCTCTTCCGCTGGGCTCGAGGACCTATCCAAGTTACATACCTTTGTTGAGGCACAACCAGAGGTTGGCAAGGTCAGTTCTCTGGTACAGATCTACGATGTGGCCAGTGATCTCAGCGGCCATAAACTCAATGATTTTGAAATCGCCTTTATGCGCCAAAGCTTGAGCCCAGACATCTATAAACAGATGGTTGCTCCCTTTTTAATAGAAGGGCGTGATGAGGCCCGTATTCAGCTGCGTGCTATGGAGACCGCAGGTCTTCGCCGTGCCGACCTGTTGGCGAAAATTAATGACTACGCCGTCAATGACGTTGGGATTGCCCAAGAGGATATCCGATTTACCGGTCTATTGGTGCTTTACAATAATATGCTTCAAAGCCTATATCGCTCTCAGGTTCTTACGCTTGGCGCGGTCTTTGTCGGCATCATGGTGATGTTTTTGATTCTGTTTCGATCTCTAAAAATAGCCATGATTGCTATAGTACCGAACTTTTTGGCAGCCGGCATTGTCATGGGTGGTATGGGTATTTTTGGTATCCCTCTGGATATGATGACAATTACCATAGCCGCCATTACGGTGGGTATTGGTGTCGATCATGCGATTCATTACATCACTCGGTTTACCACTGAATTTAAAGTTGATACTGACTATATCGCGTCGATGCATCGAGCTCATGCCAGTATTGGTCAGGCGCTTTTCTTCACGGCCATGACCATTATTATCGGATTTTCAATACTCGCTCTATCTAACTTTGTACCCTCAATCTACTTTGGTTTGCTGACTGGTTTAGCGATGACTGCAGCACTGCTGGGCTCGATGACCTTGCTGCCCAAGTTGATACTCATGACTAAACCGTTCGGCCCAGGTAAGTAACTAATATGCCCCTAATTACATTGCAAGACATCTTCTTAAGCTATGGCCAACCGCCGTTGATTGACCACCTTAATCTGGTGGTTGAACCCAATGAGCGCGTCTGTTTGATTGGTCGAAATGGCGCGGGAAAGTCGACATTATTAAAAATACTCACCGGCCAAATTGTTCCCGACGAGGGTTCCATCAAACGCTCTAGTGGTGTCACCGTAGCTCAGCTTGAACAGTCAGTACCCCATGACGCTCAGGGTACCGTATTTGATGTCATCGCTCAGGGTTTGGGTGCGGAGGGTGAGCTGATCAAGACTTTTCACCACCTGATTCAGCAGCTCAATGATAATCCCAGCCCCAAGGTGATGAATGATTACGAAGAATGCCAGGCGGAACTTGAACGGGTTAATGGCTGGGATATTAATCAGCGGGTTGAGTCTATTATCACCAAGATGGATCTCAACCCCGATGTTGACATCTCTAGTCTTTCCGGCGGCTATAAGCGGCGCGTATTATTGGCTCGCGCTCTGGTCTGTAACCCTGATCTGCTGCTCTTAGATGAGCCCACCAATCACCTTGATATCGAAGCCATTCAATGGGTAGAGCAGTTCCTTTTGAAGTGGGAAGGTTCATTGTTATTTATTAGTCACGATCGACGTTTTATGGACAATCTGGCCAATCGCTTTATTGAGATTGATCGCGGCAAGCTGCAGGATTATAACTGTGACTACAGTACCTATCTGGTGCGTAAGGAAGAAAATTTGGAAATTGAAGAGCGCCAGAATGCGCTATTTGATAAACGCTTGTCGCAAGAAGAAGTCTGGATCAGACAGGGTATTAAGGCCCGCCGCACACGCAACGAAGGTCGCGTACGAGCCCTAGAATCTATGCGTTCTGAATATGAAGCTCGCCGCAAACAACTCGGTACTGCCCGTATGGATATTCATCAGGCAGAAAAATCCGGAAAAATTGTCGCTGAGGCCACTGATGTGACTTTTGCCTTCGGTGACGGTGAGGCCGTGGTTAAAAACTTCAGCACCCTGATTCAGCGCGGCGACAAAGTAGGCTTTATTGGTCGCAACGGTGTCGGTAAAACCACGTTGATCAAACTGCTACTGGGTGAACTTACCGCACAGCAGGGCACCATTAAGACTGGTACCAACCTTAATGTTGCTTATTTTGACCAGTATCGTTCTGCGCTCGACGAAGATAAAACGGTACAAGACAATGTCTCCGGGGGTCGCGATATGCTCGAGATCGCGGGTAAGAGCCGCCATGTCATCAGTTATTTGCAAGATTTTTTGTTCGCTCCAGAACGTTGTCGTCAGCCGGTAAAGGCACTGTCTGGTGGTGAGCGTAACCGCCTATTGCTGGCCAAGCTGTTTACTCAGCCCTCCAATGTTCTGGTTCTTGATGAACCTACTAACGATCTAGATATAGACACCCTTGATCTTCTTGAGGAACTGCTGATTAATTACAAGGGCACCGTTATTCTGGTTAGTCACGACCGCGCCTTTCTTAATAACGTGGTCACTAGCACGCTGGTTTTTGATGGCAGTGGTACCATTGAGCAATATGTGGGCGGTTATGACGACTGGTTACGCCAGCGCAAAACTGAGCAGACGGCAAAGGTTGCCACTCCCAAGGTGCAGTCCAAGTCCAGCACTCCTAGCATTAAACTGAGCTACAAGGATCAACGCGAGTTAGATAGCTTGCCAGCGGAGATCGAGGGTCTAGAAGTTAGTATCAGTGAAATATCAGGGCAAATCAGTGAACCAGGCTTTTATCAGACCGATAGAGCTGCGATTGAAGTTGTTGAAGGCCGGCTGGCAAATGCGCAAAAGCAACTAGCAGAGTCTTATGCGCGTTGGGAGTTATTAGAAAACCAATAGCGCAACGGACACATTCACTTTAGACTCATCAACCGACATTAAGGGCCACAGACTAGCTATGACCGACCAACGAAAACCCCTTGTGCTGCTTATTCTTGACGGCTTCGGCCACAGCGAAACGAACCAATACAATGCTGTGTCGAATGCCAACGCCCCAACATGGGAAAAACTTTGGGCCAGCAACCCAAAGACCCTGATTCATACTTCTGGTCTTGAGGTAGGTCTGCCAGAGGGTCAAATGGGTAATTCTGAAGTCGGGCACATGACTCTCGGCGCCGGGCGCGTGGTCTATCAAAACTTTACCCGTATAAACAAGGCTATCACTGACGGTGACTTCTTTACCAACACTGCCTTTTGTGAGGCAATAGATCAGGCGGTCTCGACTGACCGAGCTATTCATGTCATGGGCCTGCTTTCGGCCGGCGGTGTGCATAGCCATGAAGACCATATTAACGCCATGCTTGAGTTAGCTGTTCAGCGTGGCGCAACCAAAGTCTATCTGCATGCCACGTTAGATGGTCGCGACTGTCCACCGCGCAGCGCACTTTTCTCTTTGCAGAAAACTCAGGATCTCTGTGACAAACTGGGCGTCGCCAAAATAATTTCGGTAATTGGCCGATTCTATTCTATGGATCGTGATAATCGTTGGGACCGCGTTAAAGAGTGCCATCAGCTAATGACTCAGGGAGTTGCACCCTTTACCGCCACTAGTGCCGTCAATGCTTTAGACGCAGCCTATGCCCGCGATGAAAATGATGAGTTTGTTCGCGCTACCAGTATCTGTGATGGCGGCAAGGAGCCAATCAAAATTGAAGATGGCGATGTCGTTATTTCTATGAATTTTCGGCCGGATCGCGCCAGAGAAATTACTCATGCTCTGGTCGACGAGTACTTTGATGGCTTTGAGCGAACGGTGGTACCAAAGCTTGCAAGCTTTGTAATGGCAACCGAATATGAATCTAATTTGGAGATACCCTGCGCCTACCCACCCCTGAGTCTGGTGAATTCTCTGGGAGAATATTTGGCCAGCCAAAATAAACGACAGCTGCGCATTGCCGAAACTGAAAAATATGCTCATGTGACATTTTTCTTTAGTGGTGGTCGCGAATCACTCTATCCTGGTGAGGAGAGAATCCTTGTCCCCTCACCCGACGTCGAAACCTACGATTCTATGCCGGAAATGAGTGCTCCAGAAGTGACTGAGAAATTGGTTGAGGCGATTGGTTCGGGACAGTTTGATGCGATTATTTGTAACTATGCGAACTGTGATCAGGTCGGCCATACTGGTAATTTTGATGCCGCGACTAAGGCCGTTGAAGCGGTCGATGATTGCCTTGCGGAGATTCTCAAAGCGCTGGCGCTAGTGGGGGGCGAAATTTTAATTACTGCTGACCATGGTAATGTTGAGGAAATGTTTGATGAATTTAATAACCAGCCTCATACCCAACATACCACTCTGCCTGTACCTCTGGTGTATGCAGGGCCGCGCACTCTGTCCCTCGACAGTGGCGGATCTCTAGCCGACATCGCTCCCACTATGCTGAGCCTGATGGGTCTAGCTCAGCCCGTCGAAATGACCGGCCGGCCTTTGATCATTCAATGAAATACCTCTGGGCAGTTTCTGTATTGGCCTTAAGTCTGATCGTCCCACTGGACTATGTTAGTGCAGCCGATGACAAGCAGCAGGCCCGTCTAGAAAAACTAGATAGCTCAATATCTAAGCTGGAAAAGAAACTTCGGTCCCGCGATAAACAAAAAGATAGTTTGCAGAATGAGCTTAAGAAAGTTGAAGTTGAGGCCAGCCAACTTAAAGGAAACCTACGCAAACTGGGTAAAGAAATACGGACTGTGGTGGCTGAATTATCTACTTTAAAGATGCAGGAAACAGACCTGCAGGCACGTATTGTGCAGCAGGCTGACGTCATTGCCGAGCAGATAGCTGCGGCACACAAGCTGGGAGATCAAGAACCCATCAAGTTGCTGCTAAATCAGGAAGATCCACAACAAATCGCCCGCGTGTTTAAATATTATGATTATTTTTTGCAGGCCCGAAGCGAAAAAATAGCCAGTTATATGAATGATGTGAAATCATTGGGCGAGGTTATTGCTCGTATCAGCAGCCAGCAATTGGCGCTAAAAAGATCTCAGAGCGATCTCAAGAAAGGTCAGGAAAAGCTGCGCGGTCGTGTGGCTAAACGCTCCGTGACATTAAAGCAATTGGACGCATCTCTGGTCAGTGACAAAAAGAAGCTTGGGAGTCTGCAGCGAGAGCGAAGCGAGCTAGAAGAAATCCTCAGCGCTGTCGAAGAAGCGGTCGCAGACATGACACTCCCAAGTAACTATCAGCCTTTTCTATCGCGCAAAGGCAAGCTTGGCTGGCCCCTTAAAGGTCGAGTCGCGCACAGTTATGGCAGTCAGCGCAGTGGTGAACTGCGCTGGGAGGGCTGGCTAATCAGTGCGTCCGCTGGCACTGCCGTCAACGCAGTACACAATGGCCGTATCGTATTTTCAAACTATTTACGCGGCTTTGGTCTGCTGGCTATTGTGGATCATGGCGACGGCTATATGACGCTCTATGCGCACAATCAGGAGCTATTAAAAGATACTGGCGACTGGGTGCAAAGTAATGAGCTTGTCGCTCGCGCTGGCGATACCGGAGGCCTGAGCAAGCCGGCACTGTATTTTGAAATCCGCAGTCAAGGCAAGCCAGCAGACCCTAAAGTCTGGCTAGAAAAACGCTGAATAACCGGATGCAACCATCCGAGTTTTATGCACTCCAATGCAGGTAATGTTAAAGCTCAGATCGATAAAAGGAAACTATCTATGTTACGAATCTTGTTGCGTCGAATTGTCACTGGCCTAGGGCTGCTGACGCTGTCACTTACCATAGCCTTTTGCTACTCAGTGCTAGCGCTGGCTGAGACAGATCCCAACGAGCCCGCTGAAACAAGCATTGATCCAACAAACACAGTAATACTCGTCGCTGAAGAATCTGCGGTTGCGTCCCGGCTTCCCCTGCGTGAGCTCCGCCTATTTACTCAGGTCTTTGAGCAGATTCGCTTAGGCTATGTCGAAGAGGTGGCGGATACCCAGCTACTAGAAAATGCTATTGCCGGCTTACTCCTTGAACTCGACCCGCACTCTGCGTACCTGAATCAGGAAGACTATGGTGAATTGGAAGAGCACGCGTCAGGGAAGTATGGGGGACTCGGTCTCAGGGTAGGCGGCAAGAATGGTGTCATTAATGTTATTTCACCCATCGATGATACCCCCGCCGCCAACGCTGGCATCGAGGCGGGAGATCTTATTATCGAAATGAATGGCGCTCCTGTTCGCGGCATGGGTGTACAAAAAGCCATAGATAAAATGCGCGGCGAAAAAGGTACCAGTATTAATTTAACCATTTATCGAGAGGGCGAAGAAGGGCCGCTGGAATTCACCCTTGTGCGTGATATTATTCGGGCGAGCGCTGTGCGATCTCGAGTCCTTGAACCCGGTTATGCCTATGTGCGGGTGTCACACTTTCAGGAGACTTCAGGGGCTGACTTTATTGTGGCGATAGAAAAACTTAAATCAGACTCGATCAAGGATCCCCTAAAAGGGCTGGTCCTTGATCTGCGCAATAATCCTGGAGGCTTAGTCCCAGCCTCAGTTGAAATGGCCGGCGCATTATTGGACGGTGGAACGGTCGTTTACACTGAGGGGCGTCTACCCAGCGCCAATCGTATTTTGGAAGCCGAGCCTGGCGATCTGCTCGAGGGTCTACCCATCGTGGTACTTATTAACGGCGGCAGCGCCTCAGCATCTGAAATTGTTGCCGGCGCATTACAAGATCGTAACCGCGCCGCGATTATTGGTACCCAGAGTTTTGGCAAGGGATCGGTACAAACCGTGATTCCCCTCGGGGACGGCCGCGCAGTAAAGCTGACGACCGCCCGCTACTTCACCCCTAATGGACGCTCGATTCAAGCTGAGGGTATTGCCCCCGATTTGGTGATAAATCGCGCGGAAATAAAGCCTTATTCCCTACGCAAAACAACCCGCGAAGCAGACCTCGACGGTCATTTGGAAACAGTAAATGAAGACGGCGAAGACGAGGATTCTGCCACCGATATCGAGGACCTCAGCGGCGACAATCAGCTCTATGAAGCGGTAAATTTGTTAAAGGGCTTCCATTTGTTAGGCCGTGGATAAACCGACTCGGAAACCCTGATCTCTGCGTAACATTGCCGCCGTTATCGGTGGCCGATGCCGCAGCTACTGACTGTTAACTTTTCAGTAGCTTGTAACTGAATAATAATACTAAGGCACCGGCAACTGCGGTGGCTAAGCTGCCAAAACTAAATTCGCCGATACTGCCAAGGCCCACAAAAGACCCTAGCCAGTTGCCCAAAAATGCCCCGGCGATACCTAGGGTAGCGGTGACAAAAAAACCGCCACCATCTTTTCCGGGCATAATGACCTTAGCCGCCATGCCTGCAAGCAGACCCAATATAATCCATGAAAAAAACCCCATAGCACACTCTCCTTTTCGAACTATTTAGCCTGAACTTCCAGTTTGTCGACTTTCTGAAATCCCCGAGGTAGCTTATGCCCGCGGCGTCCACGCTCACCACGATAATGTTCCAGATCACCACCTTTCATCACCAGATAGCGCTTACCTGAATGCACTACCAGCGAACCACCCTCCGGAATCACCCCATAATCCACGACAAACTCTTCACGGCTCTGTAAGCGGGAGCCAGGAATATTGAGTATCTTGTTTCCCTTGCCACGAGTCAATTCAGGCAGATCAGCAATCGGGAAGACCAGCATACGCCCCTCATTACTGACAGCTGCGATGAGAGCATTGGCATCATTGACCATTTTTGGGTTTAAGATTCTGCCGCCTTTGGGAATGGACACCACCGCTTTACCGGCTTTGTTTTTGGTAAATAGATCACCAATCTTACCGATAAAACCATAGCCAGCGTCGGTTCCCAGCAATAGTTTTTGGTCATCGGCACCCATTATTACATCAGTAAACAACGCACCAGAGGGTAAATTAAGACGCCCTGTTGCGGGCTCACCTTGACCTCTTGCCGAGGCCAGAGTATGCCCCGCCAAAGCGTAGAAACGGCCAGTTGAATCCTGCAAAAAGACATTCTGATTGCTGCGCCCACAGGCAGCAGCAAGAAATTTATCGCCAGATTTATAACTCAGACTGATTGGATCAATCTCATGCCCTTTAGCTGCACGCAACCAACCTTTATCTGACAGCACCGCGGTAATAGGCTCCGCGACGAGCAGGTCTTTTTCATTGAACGCCTGAGCTTCGTTACGCTCTTTTAATGGTGAGCGACGCTCATCGCCATATTCTTCTGCGGTAGCTTTCAATTCACTTTTTACCAGGGTCTTAAGACGCGCATCTGAACTCAATAGTAATTCCAAACTCGCCTTTTCTTTAGCGAGTTCGTCTTGCTCACTACGGATTTTGAATTCTTCCAGCCGCGCCAGCTGACGCAATTTAGTATCGAGGATATATTCTGCCTGGGTATCGCTTAAATCAAATCTCGCGATCAAGGCTGGTTTGGGTTCATCCTCTGTCCGAATAATGTGAATCACTTCGTCAATATTTAAAAAGGCGATTAATAAACCATCTAAAAGATGTAGACGCTTTTCGACTTTCTGTAATCGGTAGTCAAGACGGTGACGGGTAACATCAAGACGAAAGCTCAACCAATCTTTGAGTATCTGTCGCAGGTTCATCACCGAGGGCCGGCCATCGATCCCAATAATGTTCATATTGATGCGGTAGCTGCGCTCCAGATCTGTCGTTGCAAAGAGATGATCCATCAATGCGTCAACATCGATGCGATTGGAGCGTGGAGTGATAACTAGGCGGGTAGGGTTTTCGTGATCCGACTCATCGCGTAAATCTTCGACCATGGGCAATTTTTTATTGCGCATCTGTGCAGCGATTTGCTCTAGCACCTTAGAGCCAGAGGTCTGAAAAGGTAGCGCGGTAACAATAATGTCACCGTCCTCTTTATTCCAAATTGCGCGCATTCGCACGGAGCCACGCCCCGTCTCATAGGTGTTTAGGATATCCGCCTGAGAGGTAATGATTTCAGCTTCAGTGGGAAAATCAGGCGCCTGAATATAATGCATAAGATCCGCCACTGTCGCCTTCGGGTTATCCAGCAAATGTAGGCAGGCATTAACCACTTCATGGAGATTGTGGGCCGGTATATCGGTGGCCATGCCGACAGCAATACCGGTGGTACCATTGAGCAGGATGTTGGGTAGCCGTGCCGGCAAAATTTCTGGCTCATCCATGGTTGCATCAAAGTTCGGACGCCAGTTGGCGGTGCCCTGACCCAGTTCTGACAGAAGCACATCGGCATATCGAGAGAGCTTGGACTCGGTATAACGCATTGCCGCGAAAGATTTTGGATCATCCGCAGAACCCCAGTTACCCTGGCCATCAACAAGGGGGTAGCGATACGAAAAAGGCTGCGCCATTAAGACCATCGCCTCATAGACCGCGCTGTCACCGTGGGGATGATATTTTCCGATAACATCACCGACGGTGCGCGCAGACTTTTTATACTTGGCGTTAGCTTTTAGCCCGAGTTCGCTCATGGCGTAAACAATGCGTCTTTGCACAGGTTTTAGTCCGTCGCCAATGTGCGGTAGGGCGCGATCGAGAATCACGTACATGGAGTAGTCTAAGTACGCCTGCTCGGCATAGTCACTGAGTGGCCGGCTTTCTAGGCCCTCGTCATTAAAGGTTACGATATCGTTCATCGTGGTTCCTATGTTAAATACGGTTTAAAGATTTGTGGAATCAGCAAGGTTGCCTTTGGTTTCTAACCAGGCGCGGCGGTCTGAGGCTCGCTTTTTAGCCAGTAACATATCCATAATACTATTGGTGTCATCACCGGGCTGGATAGTCAATTGTACGAGCCTCCGAGTATCTGGATCCATAGTGGTTTCGCGCAGTTGCAGCGGATTCATCTCACCCAGACCCTTGAAGCGCTGCACGTTTACCTTGCCACGTTTACCCTCGGCCTCAATACGATCGAGTATGCCCTGTCGCTCGGCATCATCCAGAGCGTAATAAACATCTTTACCGACATCGATTCTGAACAGTGGTGGCATAGCGACATAGACATGCCCCTGGGCCACCAGTGGCCGAAAATGGCGGACAAATAATGCACAGAGCAATGTTGCTATATGCAGCCCATCAGAGTCCGCGTCGGCGAGAATACAGATCTTGTGGTAGCGCAGTGAATCAATGTTCTCCACCGCGGGATCGACGCCCAGTGCCACAGAGATGTCATGGACCTCCTGGGAACCCAGAATCTCCTGAGAATCAACTTCCCAGGTGTTCAAGATTTTACCTCGCAGGGGCATAATCGCTTGATTTTCACGATTGCGTGCCTGCTTCGCCGAGCCACCTGCAGAGTCGCCCTCAACAAAAAATATTTCACTGCGCTCGGGCTCACCACTCGAACAGTCAGCCAGTTTGCCCGGCAGAGCCGGACCCTGGGTGATTTTTTTGCGCACCACTTTTTTGCTAGCGCGCATCCGTCGCTGCGCGGCAAAGATGCAGAGGTCGGCGAGCCTCTCCGCCTCTTCGGTGTGCTGATTTAGCCACAGGCTAAAGGCGTCTTTTACCACTCCAGAAACAAACGCCGCGACCTCACGCGAGGACAGCCGGTCTTTAGTCTGACCCGAAAACTGCGGATCAGCGAGTTTGCAGGAGAGCACATAACTACAGCGATCCCAGATGTCATCTGGCGTTAATTTGATACCGCGCGGCAATAGATTTCTAAATTCGCAGAATTCACGCATCGCCTCTAAGAGGCCACTGCGCAGGCCATTGGCGTGCGTGCCGCCCTGGGGTGTGGGGATCAGGTTTACATAGCTTTCCTGAACCAGCTCACCCCCCTCAGGCAACCATTGGACTGCCCAGTCGACGGCTTCATTGGGTGCCGAAAAAACGCCGATAAAAGGTTCTGCCGGCAGTGTTTCCCAGCCATGTAATGCACCAGCTAGATAATCTTTCAGGCCGTCTTCGTAATACCACTGTTCATTTTCATTGGTATTTTCATCATAAAAACTGACGGTCAAGCCACCACAAAGTACGGCTTTTGCCCGCAGCACGTGGCGCAGGCGGCTGACCGAGAATTTTACCGAATCAAAATAGACCGCATTTGGCCAAAACCGCAAAATAGTACCTGTGTTGCGCTGACCACAGGTGTCAATCACCTTCAGGTCAGAGGTTTTATGGCCATCAGCAAACAGTATCTGATGGACCTTGCCGTCACGCTTTACAATGACATCCATCTTGGTCGAAAGCGCGTTGACCACAGAGACCCCTACGCCATGCAATCCGCCGGAAAACTGGTAGTTGTCATTGGAAAATTTACCGCCGGCATGGAGGGTCACTAGAATCACTTCGACGCCGGGGATGCCCTGCTCTGGATGGATATCCACGGGCATGCCGCGACCATCATCGCAGACCGAGACAGAGCCATCTTTGTGCAGGGTGACCTCAACACGAGTGGCGTGACCCGCCAGCGCTTCGTCGACACTGTTGTCAATGACTTCCTGAGCCAAGTGATTTGGTCGAGTGGTGTCAGTGTACATTCCCGGCCGCTTGCGCACCGGATCGAGTCCCGTGAGGACCTCAATATCTTTTGCATTGTAGTTAGTCATTCGCTCTTATTATTAACTCTTGTTGTTCAGTGCCGTGCTCGCACAGCTCAATTTGAAATCAGAAACTGGTGTATAGCTGCCAGATGCTGCTCGTAATGTACAAAACTATGATCTCCTCCATCCTCAAGGACAATGCTGCAGCCAGCGTAGCGTTTTTGCGCTGCGCGGTAATCAAGTACCTCATCGCCACGTTGCAGTAGCACCCGATAATTATTTTGACGCTGAAGACCCTCCGGGTCTAAAGCGAGGTACTCGGCAATATGTTCGGGCTCGAAAATCCACGGCTCTCCGGTATTACTGTTGACGTTTTCGCCCAGCCAATGTTGCAACCCTCGGCCCGGACTCACCGCCGGATTAATTAGCACGCCTCTCATGTTGTGCTGCTCTATCAAGCAGGTGGCAAAAAAACCACCCATCGAACTGCCCACTAAATAGATAGGGTCCTCTGCCGACTGCTCTATCATCGCCTGCAGGGATGCCATGGCTACGGTGGCGAAGGGTGACAGTAGCGGACAGATAAACCTGATTTCAGGGGCATGCTGGGAAAACCATACCTGGGTTTGCAGAGCCTTTTTAGACTGAGGCGAACTGTTAAACCCGTGTAAATAAAGCAGTGTCGGCATACTCAGTCCGTCTCGAAAACAGGCTCTATTATAGCCAAGATTGAGGACTTGTCAGCCCTCTAATACGAGGCGCTATCAAGATCAGGCGTCTGGGTGAAATCTTGCAAAAATTCAACACCAGTATTGATGCTGCCGTCCTCACAAAGGTCTAGCCAACGATACCCTGGAGGATCAGAGGACAGGGTAAAATCCTCACAGTATTGCTTAAATTGTACGCAGCTGGACGGGGTCGAATACACCGCTATTTCGCCCCAGTAGCCAGCAAAAGGCTGGTGCACATGTCCGGTGATAACGCCTTTAACGTTACCATGAGCGTGGAGTAAGGCATAGAGTCGATGCCCATTGTCAATCATCTGCTGATCGAGCCAGTCGCAGCCAACTGCGACTGGACTGTGGTGCATAGCCAGCAAGACAAACTTATCTGTGTGACTTTCAAGGTTCTGTGCAATCTGCTCTAACTGCTCTTCAGAAATATGGCCTCCAGGCTTGTGCGGTTGCGAGCTATCCAGCGTTAGCAGGGCCCAATTACCCGCCGCCTTTACCTGGATTGGCGGGTAATCGACAAGATTCGCTACCATCAGATCAAAGTTGTCATGATTACCCGGTAACCAGATGGCCTGCTTGCCCTCCTCAACGAGTATCTGATTAAGTATTTGATAAGCTTGTGGATCACAGTCAGCGCTCAGGTCGCCGGTTAAGAGCAGCATATCGGAGCCACGGCCCTGCCGCTCGACAGCCTGCAGCACCGACTCAAAGCTCTCCGCTGTGCGCACTCCCGCCAGGGTTGAGTCTCGGGCTGACCCAAGATGGAGGTCGGTAATCTGGGTAAATCGTAGCGTCGTCATGGGTTTTCACATTTCCAATTCTGTGACACCAACACGCAGTCCGTGACACAGCAACTCGCTCAAAAACATATTCCACTGCCATTTTTCGTCACGTTCATGCATCGCTGTTGTCTCAGACAGAGCCCAGGGAAT
>Ga0114995_10000272_pt1 | contig 35552 bp, 31 predicted proteins | sample ArcticOcean_MG_C_11_FD_87038 | JGI IMG/M metagenome (GOLD analysis project Ga0114995, IMG submission 87038) | Marine microbial communities from western Arctic Ocean - ArcticOcean_MG_CB2_154 | ecosystem: Environmental > Aquatic > Marine > Oceanic | place: Arctic Ocean: Canada Basin | collected... | reverse complement strand
GGTAGGTAGGTAGGTAGGTAGGTAGGTAGGTAGGTAGGTAGGTAGGTAGGTAGGTAGGTAGTAAACATTAAGGGCTAACTTTACCCGCCAAGTTATTGTTACACCGAATAATTTTGCTTGGCAGAATTATTTATTAGAGAGCCAAAAAATGGGTCTATTCAAAGGTATGAAGGATTCCCGTGAGCAACAAAAAGCCAAAGCTTTTTATGATAACGGATCGAATAATTCAAACAACGCAAGAGATTCGCGTAAAACCAAGTCGATTTTAGGTAATCGATGCAGCGCTTTCATTAACCTAACTTTTATAGAAGGCGCAAATAAAACGGTCGCTTATATAGAAGAGGCGACCCTCGCTCAGAGTCAGGGTAAACCCATTCCGCCGCAACCTTCCACTAGCGCCTACAAAGAAGTTAGAACAATGGGCGGCAAGGTTTGGGTATATTTACCTCAGAGTTATACCAACCAAATTTTTGCATTAGGCTCCAAGTATCAACAAGATATAGTTAGCAAAGACCGGGCGCTGGAAATAGCGGCTTTAATTGCTGATGAAATAACGCAAACCTTAGAGTTAGATCACCCCATTAACCCGCTGCAGTTTTTGGTCAGCGATGAGGAAGAAGAAGCCGTTGAAGATTTGGAAGGCGAAGACTTGGAAGACGACGGCTCAGAAGACACTAGCGACGAAACTTAACGCTTGGCGTATTGTCGCCGCTCTTAACTAGATCGAGAATCTGCCTGCATTTCCTGGATTAAAACTTCCATTAGCGCCTGTACTGGCATCGAGCGGATTTTTGCATAATGGCGTCCGGCCCATAAGCTTTGGTACCCACTATCATCGCTGTTGGCAGCCGCTTGTCGGATGACTGCCGTTAACGTGTTTTGTATTGGAAATGGCAACGTTGGTCTGCCGTCCATCCGCTCGATAAATTCGTTGCTGATTCCTCGGGCCCAACGCCCAGAAAAGCCTCGGGTAAATTGTGTTGGTTTTAACGCATCGTTAAGTAACATTTTTCTATACGTTGGCGGGGTAGCCGCCTCATCGCAGCACAGAAATCCCGTACCCATCTGTGCTGCCACTGCGCCCAAGGCCAATGCTCGATTAATATCTTGGCCCGTCATTATTCCACCAGCGGCAACAACCGGACAGTTGGTTTGGTTTACCAGCTGATGAACCAACGGCTCTATAGGTAACTCACTGTCATCACCGTGAGCATTAAACGTACCGCGGTGGCCACCAGCCTCAATACCTTGAGCGACGATGAAATCCGCTCCCGAGCGCACAATTGCTAATCCTTCGTCGACACTTGTGGCAGTGATGCCAACGCTAATACCTTTGGCGTGAGCAGCTTCTATAATGCCCTTGGGAGGAATACCAAAATGAAACGTAAGCATTGCCGGTGGCTCGGACCATATCGCCTCTAACTGGTTTTCCAAATTTGGAAAGAAAGGCGCTGACGGAATACTTAGTTCGTAACCGCCTTGGATAAAAAATCCAGAGAGAGCCGCAACGGCTTTGTCTACAACGTCCGCGCTCGGCATTTGCACCGGCTGAAAAATAAATAAGTTGGCATTCACGGGTCCTGATGTCAGCGCTTTAGTAGCAAGCAAGTCCTGAGCAATTTTTTCCGCGGTTGAGTAGGCAAAACCAAAACTTCCTACCCCGCCCGCATTGCAAACGGCGCTAGCTAATTGCGGGGTATTGAGACCGCCAGCCATGGGGGCTTGGATCACTGGCACGTGAAGTTGAGAGAATTGAAATTTGATGGCTACTTACACCCACGTTGCACTAAAAGGCATCGCTGTCCCTATAAGTGGTGATTTTTGATCTAATAGTTTGTACAAATTTTGGCTCTTAATTTGCCAGACGTTCTATTCCACCGTCACCGACTTCGCCAAGTTTCTGGGTTGATCAACATCTGTACCCTTATGCACTGCGACATGGTAGGCCAATAACTGAAGGGCAACGGTATAAGCAATCGGCGCTAAGAAAGTATTCACTTTGGGTAACGAGACGATGCGAACACCTGACTCAGATTTGAAAGAGCTACCAACCTCAGCAAACACCAAGAGCTCGCCGCCGCGAGCGCGGACTTCGTGTAAGTTAGATTCGAGTTTTTCCAGCAATTCGTCGTTTGGTGCTACGGCAACGACCGGCATTTTCTCATCTACTAAGGCCAATGGTCCGTGCTTGAGTTCGCCAGCAGCATAACCTTCCGCATGGATATACGAAATTTCCTTCAGCTTTAGTGCGCCTTCCATGGCGATGGGGAAGAGGCTGCCGCGTCCCAAAAAGAGAGAATGATTTTTATCAACAAATCTCTCTGCTTCCACAGCAATGGCGTCATCCAGAAAGAGTATGCTTTCGATCAATTCAGGGAGCTTGTGTAGGGCTTCGACAATACTTTGTTCTTTGCCCGAATTATTGGCATTGCGCCTGCCGAGTAACATTGATAATAGAAGCAGATCCACTAACTGCGCTGTAAATGCTTTTGTAGATGCTACGCCGACTTCTGTGCCAGCATGCAACATAAAGGAAAAATCGCTTTCTCTGACAATTGATGACGTAGCTACGTTGCAGATGGTAAGAGTGGCTAAAAACCCAGAGTCTTTTGCTTTGCGCAACGCCGCCAAGGTGTCTGCTGTCTCACCAGATTGTGAAAGCGTAACAAAAAGAGATTTCTTTGAGTGCGCAACTTTGCGATAGCGAAATTCACTGGCTATCTCAACCTGACAGGGTATGTCCGCCAGTTCTTCAATCCAGTAGCGAGCCACACTTGCAGCGTAGAAACTTGTACCACAAGCAACAATCGTTATTGCTTCAACGTCGTCTAATACAGCGGAGATACCTAAACCGAGGGCCTCTTCAAGGACTGAAGTTTTACCAATCCTTCCTTCTAACGTATCTAGTACAACCTGCGGCTGCTGGAAGATTTCTTTTTGCATGAAGTGCCTGTAGTTGCCGCGCTCAATGTCAGATACACCAACTTTGACTTCAATGCTTTCTCTCACCACAGTTTCGTCGTCTATATTCCAAAAATCTAAACTATCCGCTTTGACGTCGACCAAATCGCCTTCTTCTAAAAAGATAAATCGGTCGGTGACAGCGTTCAAGGCCAAAACATCTGACGCAACATAGTTTTCATCTATACCTTCACCCACTACTAACGGGCAACCCAAGCGAGCGGCAATTATTTGCTTTGGGAATAGAGGGCTGATCACTGCAATAGCGAAAGCACCTTCTAAGCGCTTAACGGCAGCCCTAACCGACTCTAGAAGATTATGACCTTGTTCAAGAAAACTATCGATGAGATGAACGACTACCTCCGAATCAGTGTCTGAAGAAAAAACATAGCCACTGGTTTTAAGTTCTTCACGCAGGACGTTGTGATTTTCGATAATTCCATTGTGCACAAGGCTTACGCGTTGACCTGACGAATGAGGGTGGGAATTGGCTTCGTTAACTATGCCATGGGTTGCCCAACGCGTGTGTGCAATACCGGTATGACCGAGTATTGGCTGTTCTTCCATTGCTTGAAGTAGATTCTGTACTTTGCCGGCCCTGCGACACACGTTGAGATCGCCGGCAGTGTCGATGACTGCCACGCCAGAAGAATCGTAGCCCCGATACTCTAGTCGCTGTAAACCTTGCAATAAGATCGGGGGAATATTTCTACCTGCTACTACGCCAACAATCCCACACATATTCAGTTTTTCCTAAGTTTGCCAATGCTTTTACTAAGCGGGATGCGGAAAACCCCTTTCGTTTGATCATTGACGAATTTTTTTACACACTTTCTCGATGGCCCGAAACCTTGGTCTTCAAGAGCAAATTGTCTATTTTTTTGATTTTACCGGAGGGGTCCAGCCTGTAATATTGCGCTGCTTACCGCGCCCTACTGCTAACTCACTGTCAGCGACTGCTTTAGTAATGGTTGATCCTGCCGCAATAAAAGCTTCATCTCCAATATGCAGCGGTGCAACGAGGGTAGAATTAGTACCAACAAAAACATCGCGCCCAATTACTGTTGGATGTTTATTTCTTCCATCGTAATTACAGGTAACGGTACCTGCGCCAATATTACAGTCAGGGCCGATTGTCGCATCTCCAAGGTATGCAAGATGGCCTGCTTTGACGCCTGCGGACAATTTCGACTTCTTCACTTCAACGAAATTACCAATTTTTACACCGCGGCCTAACTCTGTCCCAGGTCTAATACGGGCAAAGGGGCCAAGCTCACAACCGCCCGCTACAACCGCGCCTTCGACCACGCTATTAGGTTTTACTTGTACACCGTCACCTAAAGTACTGTCGGAAATGACGCTATTCGGACCAATATAAACGTTGTCGCCAAGCGTTACGTCGCCTGTGAACACGACGTTGATATCGATAAAGCAGTCTTGCCCAATATTCAGGGTTCCGCGAATATCAACCCGACTGGGGTCTGCGACAGACAGCCCCTGAAGCATTAGGTCTTCGACCTGCTGGTGTTGATAAACCCTTTCGAGCTCTGCGAGCTGAATCCGGTCGTTGACGCCTTTGACCTCATCCGGGGACGCTGCAAAAATGCCGTCGACATACACCGAATCTGCAACCGCCATAGCAATCACATCCGTTAGATAGTACTCACCCTGCTGGTTGTTCGGCTCAACTTTATTCAGCCAGCCATGAAGAAGCTCAGTAGGTGCGGCAAGAATACCGGAGTTGATTTCGCGAATTTGTCTTTCATCTGGGCTCGCATCTTTGAATTCAACGATCCGTTGAATAGCCCCTTCATCATCTCGAACAATGCGTCCAAGTTGTGCGGGATCAGCGAAGACTGCGGTAACTAATCCCACGCGCCCTTTAGTGGCACTGGCTATTGCGGCTTCTAGAGTTTGTGGTTGTATCAGAGGCACATCGCCGTAAACCACAAGGGTCACAGCGCTCGCTGGCAAAGCATCCACAGCTACCTGCACTGCGTGGCCGGTACCTTTTTGTTCGAATTGGTCAATGCGTTGAATACGCGGGTCAATTTTATTGATTTGAACTTCTATAGCATCGGCTTGATGACCTAAAACCACACCCACTGATGCAGGCTGCAAACTTAGCGCGGCGTCTAAAACGTGGGAAATCATTGGAATGCCACCAATGGTATGGAGGACCTTCGCGCGTTGCGAGCGCATTCGTGTGCCCTTGCCGGCAGCAAGGACAATGATATTTATTTGCATCTAAAATCTCATGATCGGGGCCCAGGCCATGTGCTTAGACGCTTAATTTGGCATCTTATCTTGATACCCTGATTAACGCCTGCGTCTGCGTAATTCCTCTAAAGTTCTTAGCTGAGCAAGGGACTCGGACATTATGGTTGCTGCGGAGACAAAATCTTCTTCAGAATTTTTGTCATCCATAGTGCGCTCTGCTGCAGCTCGTGCTTCTTCGGCTTGAGCCTCATCGAGGTCTTCCGCACGAATAGCTGTATCGGCAAGTAATGTCACAAAGCCTGGCTGCACTTCAAGAAACCCACCTGACGCATAGAAAATATGCTCAGTGCCGTCTTCTAAATGCAAAGTTACAGCCCCAGGATTGATACCAGTCAGCAACGGTGCGTGACCCGGGGTAATCCCAAGTTCACCAATTGTGCCTCGAACAGAAAGTGATTGAATGCTACCGGAGAAAAGCGATTGCTCCGCACTAACAATTTCACATTGCATATTTGCCACTATACTATTTCCCTGTTTTTACAACGATGGACGAGAAAAACAAAGACTTAGAGAGTCTTTGCTTTTTCAACAGCGTCTTCGATGCCGCCGACCATATAAAACGCGTCTTCTGGCAGATCGTCGTACTCGCCATCAAGAATCGCTTTAAAGCTGCGTACTGTTTCTTCACGACTTACGAATTTACCGGTATTACCAGTAAACTGCTCGGCAACGAAAAATGGTTGGGAGAAGAACTTCTGAACTTTACGTGCTCGATAAACCAACTGCTTATCTTCTTCTGACAATTCATCCATGCCCAAAATGGCAATGATGTCTCGTAGTTCCTGATAACGCTGCAGCACCTGCTGTACGTCCTGCGCAACTTTATAGTGCTCTTCACCAACAACTAAAGGATCTAGCTGACGACTTGTGGAATCAAGTGGATCGACCGCAGGGTAAATACCTAAGTCAGTAATCGCTCTAGACAATGTAACAGTTGAGTCTAAGTGAGCGAATGTTGTCGCAGGAGATGGATCAGTTAAGTCATCCGCTGGTACATATACCGCTTGTACAGAAGTGATAGATCCTGCCTTTGTGGTGGTAATACGTTCTTGTAACACACCCATTTCTTCAGCAAGTGTTGGTTGGTAACCAACCGCCGAAGGCATACGACCTAGCAACGCTGAAACTTCTGTTCCCGCTAATGTGTAACGGTAGATGTTATCAACGAACAATAATACGTCACGACCTTCATCACGGAACTGTTCAGCCATGGTTAAACCAGTCAACGCTACGCGTAGGCGGTTTCCTGGAGGCTCGTTCATCTGACCGAAAACCAATGAAATCTTGTCTAATACGCCGGCTTCTTCCATTTCATAGTAAAAGTCGTTGCCTTCTCGAGTACGTTCACCCACACCGGCGAAAACCGATAGGCCTGAGTGCTCAATAGCAATGTTTCGAATAAGTTCAAGCATGGTTACTGTCTTACCAACACCTGCACCACCGAATAGCCCAACTTTACCGCCTCGAGCGAACGGACAGATAAGGTCGATGACCTTAATGCCGGTCTCGAGAACTTCGTTGCCACCAATTTGGTCTTCGTATGCCGGCGCCTTACGGTGGATCGGCATATGCGTTTTAGCGTTGACTGGACCTTTTTCATCAATTGGCCTTCCCAGTACGTCAACAATGCGACCTAAAGTTTCTTCACCCACTGGCACAGTGATAGGTGCGCCGGTATTAGTCACTTCTAAGCCTCTAGACAGACCATCGGAAACGCCCATAGCAATTGTACGAACAATGCCGTCGCCCAACTGCTGCTGAACTTCTAGGGTTAGGCCATTTCCAGTAACGGAAAGTGCATCATAAATTTTCGGGACATTATCCCGATCAAATTCCACATCGATGACAGCGCCGATGATTTGTACGATTTGACCACTACTCATTTCTAGCCTCTTTATATCTCGATTATCTTTTCGAAAGTCCGTGGGGGAGCTTATACAGCTGCTGCGCCACTGACGATTTCAGCAATTTCCTGGGTAATTGCCGCTTGTCTTGCGTTGTTATAGATCAGCTGTAGCTCATCTATCAGTTTCGCTGCGTTCTCGGTCGCATTTTTCATCGCGATCATCTTTGCAGCCTGCTCACATGCACCGTTCTCTACTACCGCCTGGAAAACCTGGGACTCTACAAAACGTAGGATTAGTCCTTCAATTAGCTGACGAGCATCGGGTTCATAAATATAGTCCCAGCGATGCTGATAACTATCATCTTCCGTAGGATCCAAAGGCAGTATCTGACGCACAACGGGCTTCTGCGTCATTGTGTTTTCAAATTCATTGCTGGCGAGATAAAGACGATCAATTTTGCCGTCAGCATACGCTTCAAGCATTACTCTGATGCCACCAATTAAGTCAGCCAGCGCTGGTGCTTCGCCCACATCGTTCATTACGGAAACTATGTTGCCACCAATTGAACGAAAGAACGGTGCGGCCTTATTACCAATAACACCAAGATCACACTCAATGCCCTTAGCGTCACATTCCGCAATCTGCTTCACTACCGAGCGAAACAAGTTCACGTTCAGACCACCACATAAACCACGGTCTGATGAAACGATAATAAATCCCACGCGTTTCACTTCGCGCTCTTGCATGAACGGGTGGCGATATTCAGCATTAGAGTTGGCTAAATGACTGATCACGCTACGAATGCGCTCACTATAGGGCTTACCCTGACGCATTTTGTCTTGGGTACGTCGCATCTTACTCGCCGCAACCATCTGCATAGCACTGGTGATCTTCTGTGTGTTGCACACTTCCGATCTTATTTTTAATTTCCTTACCAACGGCCATTATCTATCCTCGTAGGCTCAGTAGGCCTGAGTTGCCTTGAACTTTTCGATTAGCTCACGCAGTGTTGCAACGACGTCGTCGTTATAAGCACCCGTAGTATTCGTGCTTTCTACGAATTCTGCATATTCAGAATTCATGAAGCTCAACAATGCTTCTTCGAAATCCAAAACCTTATCGATTGGTACATCTTCAAGATAGCCTTCGTTAGCTGCGAAAAGTACAGTGCCCATTTCAGCAACAGACATTGGCGCAAACTGCTTTTGCTTCATCAGTTCTGTCACACGTTGCCCGTGCTCTAGCTGACGACGAGTAGCATCATCAAGATCTGAGGCAAACTGCGAGAAAGCAGCCAATTCGCGGTACTGGGCCAAAGCCATCTTAATACCACCAGAAATCTTCTTCATGAATGGCACCTGAGCCGATCCACCAACTCGAGATACTGAAATACCTGGGCTCATCGCAGGGCGAAGGCCAGAGTTAAAGTTTTCAGTCTCCAAGAAAATTTGACCATCGGTGATTGAAATCACGTTGGTTGGTACAAACGCAGATACGTCACCAGCCTGTGTTTCAATAATGGGTAGTGCGGTTAACGAACCGGTCTTACCTTTCACAGCACCTTTTGTATGCTTTTCAACGTAAGCAGCGTTTACTCGGGCTGCGCGCTCTAAAAGACGAGAGTGCAAATAGAAGACGTCGCCAGGATAAGCTTCACGACCGGGTGGGCGCTTAAGCAATAGTGAAATTTGACGGTATGCCCATGCTTGCTTGGTCAAATCATCATAAATAATCAACGCATCTTCGCCGTTGTCACGGAAGTATTCGCCGATAGCGCACCCTGAATAAGGAGATATAAACTGCATGGCTGCCGGGTCAGCGGCACCCGCTGCAACAACAGTGGTGTACTCCATGGCGCCATGCTCTTCCAAGGTACGAACGATGTTCACAATGGTTGACATTTTTTGGCCGATGGCAACATAAACGCACTTAATACCACTAGTTTTTTGGTTAATGATTGCGTCAATTGCGATAGCTGTTTTACCGATCTGACGGTCACCAATGATCAACTCGCGCTGGCCGCGGCCAACTGGAACCATGGCATCAATACATTTGAAGCCAATTTGTACTGGCTGATCTACCGATTGACGTTCAATTACACCCGGCGCAACTTTTTCAATTGGTGATGTTTCTTTAGCGCCTAAAGGCCCTTTGCCATCAATTGGGTTACCTAAAGAGTCAACAACACGCCCCAAAAGCTCTGGGCCAACGGGTACTTCTAGAATGCGACCAGTGCAACGAGCAGTCATGCCTTCGGTCAACTGACCATACTCACCAAGAACAACAACACCTACAGAGTCGCGCTCTAGGTTCAAAGCCATGCCATAAAGGCCGCCGTCAAATTCGATCATTTCGCCGTACTGAGCATCTGCTAAGCCGTGGATTCTGACAATACCGTCAGAAACGCCAACGATTGTTCCTTCGTTTTTCGCTTCTGCTTTGATATCAAGGCCCTGAATCCTGCTCTTGATGATTTCACTGATTTCCGATGGATTCAGTTGCTGCATTTTAGCTTCCTTTTAAATCTTATTTCGTTTCGCGGTGCGCTACGCTTGCACCAACGTATCAACCAACTTAGCCAGACGTCCCTTTACAGAGCCATCAATCACAATATCTCCAGCTCGAATAATCGCGCCGCCAACTAAACTGGCATCGACCGTGGCTTCTATTGTTATGTCTTTATTGAATTTGGCATGCAGTGCTTTGCGCAAAGATTCGCTTTGGCTAGCAGTAAGTTCGTAGGCTGAAGTCACCTGGACCTCAATGCTTCGTTCCTCTTCGGCACGCAGTGCTTCAAATTGATCACGCACATCGGTGATTAGTTCTAAGCGATTGTGTTCAGCTAGAGATTGTAGAAATGCACGACCTTGATCAGTAATTTCTTCTGCACAAATCTCAGCTAATTTTGCTGCTTTATCAGATGCCGCAAGATCCGGACTACTCAATAGATCTTTAACAGTATGCTGCTGGGATGTGGTATCTAGTACCGCTAATACACCAGACCATTGAGCTAGCGTGCCTTCGCTTTTCGCAAGGCCAAAAACCGCATTCGCATAGGGTCTAGATATGGTTGCTAGTTCTGCCATGTTCTATAGCTCTGCCGCTAACTTATCAAGCATTTCACCGTGCTTTGCAGCATCGATGTTGTCTTGCAATACTTTTTCAGCGCCGATAATAACTAAGCTCGCCACTTGGCTACGCAAAGTTTCCTTGGCTCGATTAATCTCTTGATCGATTTCTGCTTTGGCAGAATCAATAAGACGCTGCCCTTCAGTTCGCGCGTCTGTCTTAGCTTCTTCAACGATCTGACTCGCCCGACCGCGGGCTTGTTCAATAATCGCTGAGGCTTCCTGCTTAGCTGCACCCATTTCCTGCTCAGCATTAGATGCTGCTTGGGCGAGCTTTCTATCAGCTTCTTCAGAAGCTTGAAGTCCAGCAGCGATGGCTTCTTGGCGCTCGCGCATAGCGGCACCGATAAGCGGCCAGATGTACTTCATACAAAACAAGACAAATATAACAAATGTTATACTTTGACCTAGTAGAGTTGCGTTTAGATTCATCGCTCTTCTCTTATAAAATTATTTACTTTTTGCTGCCCAACTCGTTTAGCACCCGCCAACGTATCTCGCCCTATAGCTAGGTTTGTCCCTAGCTCGGTCTTACTAGACCGGTAGAGCCAGCTTCGCTGACTCTTACAGTTCGAAACTCGTTAACTATACAAACGAGTAAAAACAATCTGCCTTATGCAGCTACAGCAAAAATAACGTACAAGCCGATACCTACAGCAATCATAGGAACAGCATCAACTAAGCCCAATACGATGAATAGTTGCGTACGAAGCATTGGCAAAAGTTCAGGTTGGCGAGCAATACCTTCGAGGAATTTACCACCTAACACGCCTACACCAACGGCAGCCCCTACAGCGCCTAGTCCCATCATTAGACCACCAGCGATAAACAATAGTCCTGTAAGTTCCATTTCTACTCCAATTTACAATTTAAATTTAGCGGCTTGGCCGCACTCAGCCTTCTTCCAGAGACTTATCTATCAATGCTCATCCGCATCATGTGCCTGTGCCAGGTACACAATGGTCAAAACAGAGAAAATGAATGCTTGCAGGGTTATCACGAGAACGTGGAAAACCGCCCATACCCACTGCAAAGCACCACCGAAAACAAAAAACACAATGCCGCCGCCAAACATCAGGGCAATCAAAATGAATATCATTTCACCGGCATACATGTTGCCAAACAAACGCAAACCGAGAGACAACGGCTTGGCAATCAGCGAAACGAACTCAAGTACAAAGTTGACTGGAATAGCAAAAACCGACGGGAAAGGGTGCAGTGTCAGCTCTTTCAGGAAGCCCATGCCACCTTTGCACTTAATGCTGTAATAAATAATCAAGACAAAAACTGAAAGCGCCATTGACATGGTGATGTTCGGATCAGTAGAGGGCACCACCTTCATGTGAGAGACGCCAGCCAATGAAGCAAGTTCCGGTATCCAGTCTACAGGAAGTAAGTCCATAGCGTTCATAAGGAACACCCAGACAAATATTGTCAACGCAAGAGGCGCTATAAGGTCATTTTTATGTTGGAAGATGCTTTGCGTGGTTTCCTCGATGAACTCGACCACCATTTCAACAAAGTTCTGCAAGCCGCCCGGGACACCGGCAGTGGCATTAACCGCTGCAGTGCGGAATAACACGCAAAAGACTAAACCGAGAAAGATCGACCAAACCATGGAGTCGACATTAAGCGACCAAAAACCCATTTGGGCGGCTTCGGCAGCACTGTGGGCAAAACCCCAACTACCATCCGTGTGCTGACCATACGTTAGGTTGGTCAAGTGATGCTGAATATACTCAGCTGTCGTCTTAGCTTCACTGCTCATTAATATTCGACCTTTTGGCTACGCATCTTACGTGCGCGGCTTCTATATTTATTCGATGCTACTTGCGTTCTTTTGCCTCTTCCGCAGAAGGTGTTGCTACCGACAGCGTTCTTAGCGGCTAACTGGCCAAATCATTGAACCAAGCGTTAGCTCAATACTTCATCTTACTTCTATACCCGACTGGATGTTTCCAGCTGTCTATTGTCAATCTTACGATTGCGCCTTGCTAATTGGAACTGTCCAATTTGAAAACAGGCGCAAGTGCCAGTAGATAACTTACTTGTACGATCACTAAGCTAGAAAAGAAGCCAAGTGGTTGCACTTGCAAAAACACCAAAGCCACCACCATTAATAAACAGGTGGTTACCGTCTTTACCACCCCTTGAGCCAAAATGCGCACTGGGTTAGTGGTTCTACTATTACTCCAGGCCAAATAGGCACTAGGTAAAATTATCGTTAACGCGCCAATAAGCGCTGCATAACTTTGCGCAACGTCTAGACCAAGGAAACCTAAGCTAGCCACGGCACCGATAAGTAGCTGTAATTGGATCACCAAAACATGGCGCTCTCGAGCAAATATCAGACGTTTCGCGGCGCGTAGTATAGGGATGGCGGCGCTACCATTCAATTAGAATTCACCGAAATATCAGTCAGATAGACTAAAGTGCGACAAAACACCGTCTAATTCTTCTAAAGTAGAGTACTTAATAACCAGTTCACCGCGCCCACTCTTACCGTGTCTAATATTCACCTGGGCACCCAAGTGATCCATTAACTTGCGTTCTAGGCGCTGGGTGTCGGCATCTTTCACAGGTTTTGCTTTAGGTGTACTGCCTTGTTCTTGGAGTATCTTGCGCACCAACGCCTCGGTTTCTCTAACCGACAGTTGGTCATCGGCGACTTTGAGGGCTGCTTGGTCCTGTGCGGTGCTTGTTAGTCCGAGCAATGCCCGACTATGGCCCATTTCTAACTTACCATCTTCTAATAGCTCTCGTGCTACAGAGCCTAAGCTCAATAAGCGCAAGCTGTTCGCAATAGCCGCGCGAGATTTACCCACAATATCTGCCACTTCTTGCTGAGTGAGTTCAAATTCGTTGCGTAATCGCTCCAAACCTACAGCTTCTTCTAATGCATTAAGGTCTTCACGCTGAATATTTTCCACCAAAGCAATGGCCGAAGCTTCACGGTCACTGACCTGTTTATTGATAACCGGTATTTTCGTCAAACCGGCCAGCTGTGCAGCACGCCAGCGGCGTTCGCCAGCTATCAACTCGTACCCACCTTGCGCAATAGGGCGCACAACAATGGGTTGCAGCAGGCCTTGATTTTTAATCGACTGAGCTAAGTCTTGCAGCGCACTCGGTTCAAACCATTTTCTAGGTTGGAAAGGGCTGGCTTTAATTTGATCTATATCAAGCTCGAGGCTAGCGGATGAGCCAGCGGTTGGCTGGTTAGTCGCTGACGTGGCCATTGCACTAGACATTGCGCCTTGTGATAGCAGGGCACTTAACCCTTTGCCTAAACGTTTTTTACTCATTGTCCGTCCGAATAACCTAATAAATAGAGTTGTTGTTATTGCGCTGCGTGCCGCTTACGCAATTCGCCGGCCAATGCTTGATAAGCCACAGAGCCCCGGGATGACTTATCATATATCAAGACCGGCAGACCGTGACTTGGCGCCTCTGCTAAGCGTACATTCCGCGGTACCACAGTACGAAAAACACTTTCACCGAAATATTGCAGCAATTGCCGCGATACGTCTCTGGTTAAACTATTGCGTGGGTCATACATGGTTCTGAGTAACCCATCTATCTGCAAGTTAGGATTTGCGTGACTACGGATACCCTCTACGGTGTCCAGTAGCGCAGACAAGCCCTCCAGCGCATAGTATTCACATTGCATTGGAATCAATACGCCGGTGGCAGAAATCAACGCATTAACTGTAAGTATGTTGAGTGACGGTGGGCAGTCGATAATCACATAGTCATAGTTATAACAGTCTAGGCCTATGCGTTCTTTCAGAAGGAATTCACGCTTATCCATCTGCAACAAGGCAACTTCTGCTGCAGTTAATTCTATATTTGCTGGCATCACATCATACAGGGCTGTGGAAACCTGCTTTATTTGCGCGAAATCTGCATTTTGCATGAGCCAATCATAAATGCTGACTTCCAGTTCTTGCTTATCTACGCCACTTCCCATCGTCGCGTTGCCTTGTGGGTCGAGATCGACGAGCAAGACTTTACAGCCCTGTGCCGCCAACGACGCACTCAGGTTGACGCTGGTAGTAGTTTTACCGACGCCACCTTTTTGATTTGCAATCGCGATAACTTTGTTCATTTACTCTCTAATCTTCAGCACTACGCTGCAATATGCATAAAAAGTGCGGTTGCTCTAGGCCGGGAATAAGACAGCTTATTTTCTCCGCGGTATAGCCTAACCCAATTTCGTCAACAGTATCTGCCACTGTTTCTTCGCTGTTTTTTTCGTTTTCGAGGGGGTCTTGCAGCTCAACCTGAGCGCTTTCAAACACAATAACCCTGCCACCCTTTGCTAAATAAGGCTCAACCATCGGCCACAACACAGGTGCTGGTGCTACGCCTCTTGCAAGGATCGTATCAAAACACTGGTCGGTAAAAGCCTGCTTTGCGAGGTTGCGCTCTTCAAGATTGACATTAGATGTCTGTAATTCGCGATTGGCCATATGTAAGAATCTAATTCGCTTGGCCATTCGATCACACAGCGTATAGGTTCTATTTGGGTCAACGATCGCTAATGGCATGCCCGGCAAGCCCGGGCCAGTTCCTACATCTAAAACGCTATTGCCATGCAAGAAGGGCAGAACGCTCAAGCTGTCTAAGAGGTGTCTTGGCAATAGGCGATTAATGTCACGCCGAGAGATCAAGTTCATGCCCTTATTCCATCGCACGAGTAAGTTTGCGAAATCATTTAGCTTAGACAAATTGTCAGGATGAATATCTAGGTTTAGGTCTAGGCCTTTTACGCCTTCTACTAAACTGTCTAAGGTAATATTCAGAGGGATAACGCCTTTTTTGGGGTTTTTGCCAATGCTTTGGCATGTATCAGTAGTATGGATAATGCAGCTGGGGTAATGCCTGGGATGCGCGCAGCTCTAGCCAGCGAATCGGGTTTGTGGTGTTGTAACTTTTGCTTCAACTCATTAGATAGGCCGTCGAGTTGAGAAAAATCCATATCGTCAGGTAACAACATGCCTTCATGTCTACGAATTTTCAGAATTTCTTCGTCCTGCCGCTTTATGTAGCCGGCGTATTTTGTTTCGATTTCTAACTGCTTCAACGCTTGTGCATCTGCATGGGTATCGCCGTTTTCTTCTGACAACGAAAGGTTTAATGCATTGGAAATTTTCTCGCTGTTTATTTCCGGTCTACGCAATGCTTCTTCTAAGGTTGTTTCTTTACGCAAACTTAAGTCCAGTTTTTGATCTAAGTCGCTTCCCGGCAAAATGCAGGTGCCCTTAAATTGTTTGCGAAATTCTTCAACGCGGCGCAACTTTTCCTCGAAATGCATGCGTCGTGGCGCCCCGACCAAGCCAAACTCTATGCCCATGGGAGTAAGTCGCTGATCTGCGTTATCTTCTCTCAGACGCAACCTAAACTCAGCTCGGCTAGTGAACATTCGATAGGGCTCTGTGGTACCTAAATTAATTAGGTCATCAACTAAAACCCCTATGTAGGCTTCATCTCGACGAGGCTCCCAAGGCGATTTATCTTGGCATTTTCGCGCCGCATTTATCCCAGCCAATAGGCCTTGGGCGCCAGCTTCTTCATAACCCGTTGTGCCATTAATTTGGCCAGCAAAAAACAGTCCCGCTATCGCTTTTGTTTCTAACGAGTGGTTTAAATCTCTCGGATCGAAGTAATCGTACTCAATGGCATATCCGGGGCGCGAAATATGCGCATTGGCGAACCCTTGCATGGACCGTACAAACTGAATTTGCACATCGAAGGGTAGGCTGGTTGAAATACCGTTAGGGTAAAGTTCAGTCGTATTAAGCCCCTCGGGTTCAATAAAAATCTGATGGCTTGATTTATCGGCAAAACGCACGACTTTGTCTTCAATACTAGGGCAGTACCTTGGTCCAACGCCTTCAATGGCGCCACTGTACATTGCCGACCGACCCAAATTGTCTTTTATTATTTGATGCGTATTTTCATTGGTATAAGTGATATGACAGCTAACTTGCTTCGGATGATAACTGCGCTTACCCATTGAAGACATCACAGGCCTGGGTTCATCGCCCAACTGGCTTTCCAGTTCACTAAAATCAACGCTGCGGCCGTCAATTCTCGGCGGCGTTCCTGTCTTTAGACGACCAACTCTGAACGGTAAGGCGCGCAGTCTTTCTGCTAAAGCAATTGAGGGGGGGTCTCCCGCGCGGCCGCCGGATTGCTGCTGGTCACCGATATGGATCTTGCCACCAAGGAAGGTGCCTGTGGTCAAAACAACGGTTTTGGCGTTAAAAATTAGGCCCATCTGGGTTTCGCAACCAACAACCACGCCATTTTCGACAACCAGGTCCACTACAGATTGTTGAAACATCTGTAAATTAGCTTGGTGTTCAAGAATTTCTCGAACAGCGTTTTTGTATAAAGTTCGGTCTGCCTGCGCTCGAGTAGCTCTGACCGCAGGTCCCTTACTAGAATTAAGAACCCTAAAATGAATGCCGGCTTGATCTGTCGCTAAACCCATAACGCCATCTAGCGCGTCAATTTCTGCGACTAAGTGACTTTTACCAATGCCTCCGATTGCCGGATTACAGGACATTTGACCCAAGGTTTCTATGCTCTGGGTGAGTAACAGCGTTTTTGCGCCCATACGCGCAGATGCCGCAGCGGCTTCGGTTCCAGCGTGGCCACCGCCAATTACGATGACATCAAATTGTTCTGGGTAATGCATACCTATGAATACTCACGGCTGCTAAGGGCGCAGTAGTATAGTGCTTAGTCTGGGGATTGGAAGATCTTGTTGTGTCCAATTATTTGGTCTAATTGTCACTGTATTGCCAAATTATTTGCCAATACAAAATTCTGCAAAGATTTTCCCTAATAAATCGTCCGGCGTGACGGTACCGGTAACCTCACCCAAACGTTGGTGGGCTATGTAAAGTTCTTCTGCGATAAACTCAGCGCCAAGGTTCTCGGTTAGCGCTGCCGCCGCTGCGTTTACCTTAACCAAGGTGTCTTGGATAATCAGAATATGCCGTTGTCGCGCAGCGAAAGGAACGTTTTCTTGACCAAAGCCAACGCTCTCTTGAATGGCTTTTTTTAGAACATCTAAGCCTTCCCCGGTCTTTGCCGATACTCTGACATTGGCAATGCCTTGCGGAAAATCTGCAACGGCACTCAAATCAGATTTATTGATCACGACAAGAACATTCTTTGCTCCATCGTCAGATGTTGGGTCCATAGAGACTTGAAGTAAATCTAAATTACGCGTTAGTTCCGAAGTATTTGCTTGTGCAGCTAACTCATCCGCCGCGGCAATATATAAAGTTAAATCTGCTTCACTCGCCTGTGCTTTGGCTCGAGCAATACCGATTTTTTCCACTTCATCGTTACTCTCGCGCAAACCCGCCGTGTCGACCAAGCGGATGGGCAAACCACCTATAACTAAATCGACTTTAAGTAAGTCTCTGGTTGTACCTGGCACATTAGTCACAATAGCGGCTTCTTCGCCGGCCAGCGCGTTCAATAAACTCGATTTGCCCACATTGGGTGCACCAATAAGCGCCACTGAAATCCCTGAGTTAATCAACCGGCCTTGGTTGGCTTGGACCAATATTGCTTCTAAAGAGGTAATAGTCTTGGCTATATCTTCTGCAACTCTCGCTTCTTGAAGAATTTCGATATCTTCTTCAGGGAAGTCTATTGCAGCTTCAACCCGCACACGCATATTCGCAATGTCTAAGGCAATTGCCGTAATCATTTCTGAAAAGGCGCCCTTCAACGTGTTCAACGCAGCTTTAGACGCAGCAATGGAGGTAGATGAAATTAGATCGGCAACGGCCTCAGCTTGAGCAAGGTCCAATTTACCGTTCATGAAGGCCCGTTCGCTAAATTCTCCAGGACGAGCCAATCTAGCGCCGCGATGACACAAAGCATTTAAAATTCGGTGTTGAATTATCGGTCCGCCATGTCCCTGCAACTCAACAACATCTTCACCGGTAAAAGAGTTTGGCCCAGGGAACCAAAGTGCTAAGCCGTTGTCTAACAGTTCTTCCGCGTCAAAGAAATCGGTATAGACAGCGGTTCGAGAAATTAACGGCTTGCCACATAGTTGCGTAGCAATTTCAAATGCACCCTGACCGGATAAACGCACAATACCCACACCGCCTTGTCCCGGTGGCGTAGCAATGGCACAAATTAGATCATTGTTTAACGCCTGATTTGTCTCCATCACGAAACTCAGAGTTGCCGTTGTTGCAGCATAGGCTTGCTAACTACAGTGTTAAACGTCGCTAAAATGCAAGCCGAGGCTTTAGGCACGTTCACTTTCCACTTTTTTGTAGATATAAGTTTGCTGGGCAATGGACAACAGGTTATTCACTAACCAATATAAAACTAGCCCTGCTGGGAAGAATAAGAACAATACGGTGAACATGATGGGCATAAGCTTCATCATTTTGACCTGCATTGGATCGCCAACCTGAGGGTTAAGAGATTGCATTAAGTAGGTACTAGCGCCCATCAACAACGGCAATATGAAATAAGGGTCCATCGCTGAAAGATCTTCAATCCAAAACATGAACGGCGCTTGGCGTAACTCTACTGATTCTAACAATACCCAATATAGGGCCAAGAATATGGGCATGGGAGCAAGCATGGGAAGACAACCACCCAAAGGATTTGCGCCTTCCTTTTTGTATAAAGCCATCATTTCTTTAGATAACTTTTCTCGATCTGAGGAGTAACGCTCTTGTAACTTTTTCATAGCTGGCGCCACTCGGCGCATATTTGCCATCGATCGATAACCTTTCGCAGAAACCCAGCCTAATGCTACTTTTACTGCAAGTGTTAGTAGGATAATGGCTAATCCCCAGTTACCTACTAGGTCGTGGAAAAAGGTTAATGCTTTAAAAAGTGGTACGGCTATCCACCAAAGAAAACCATAATCAACTGTCAAATTCAGATGTTCGGATATTTCTTCGAGTTCTATTTGGTCTTTAGGTCCTGCATAAAAATCAGCACTCCATACACCAGTATCTCCAGGTTGTACCATTTTTGCGGGCCCGGTAAAGCCGAACAAATAGTTATTATCACTAGTAGGGCGAGCGTAATAGCGAATCTTTTCTTCGTTCGGCGCTACCCATGCCGAGAGAAAATAGTGCTGCAAAAATGCCACCCAGCCGCCAGTATTTTCCGCTTGGAGAGCATCCTCGTCTAAATCATCAAATTCCACTTTCTGATAAGGCGTCTCTAGCGTGGTAATTGCACCGCCCAGATAGGGGTCTGGTGCCAAAGAGAAAGAATCGTCTGCCAAAACGGCTTTTCTGTCGCGCTTAATTTGGGTAAACATGCCAGCTGTGAAAGCTTCATTACTGGTATTGGTGAGTCTATAACTTACTGACAGTAAATATTTGTCTGCGTTAAAGAAAAATACTTTTTCTACACTTATGCCGTCAGCTATTGTTGTTAGAACTAAATTCCCTAGGCCATCTCCTTGGGCGTCAATTGTTAGCTCTCGAACTGGAGATGTGTATTTGGGTCTTTGGCCATTTCTATCCAAACCATTAGGGCCAATTAGCCCACTTTGGGCGATATAGGTTTGATTTTGATTCTGTTCAAGTAACAAAAAGGGTGTGTCTTGACGGTCAAGGGCCACCGGAAATTTCGGTAACTGAACGCGAACTATATCTCCACCCAGTAGATCGATCCAAAGCTTCAACTTAGGTGTTTTAACGACAACTAATCTACTTTCTGGCGTAAGTTTTTGAACTTGGTTAAACCCGCTTTCTGCACCTAGCGAGGTAGGTAAATCATCATCGCTGAGTAGGCTTATATCGGGAATATCGGAATCAGATTGAGATAAATCAACGGATGCAGATCTTATTGCGGAAGTATCTATGGTGTTGGTTTGACTGTTGGTGACTAACGGCGCCTCGCTATACGAAATAGGCGACCTATCGGCCTGCATATCTTCATTCCAGGCCAAAATAAGTAAATAGGAAGTCGCTGCGAGACCGATTAACAGAACGATGCGTTGTATTTCAGGGGGTAACATAGATCTAGGTCTCTTTATTTACTTTTTTAACAGTTTCGGGAACGTTATCGATGCCCCCATCATGTAGTGGATGGCACTTTGCAATACGTTTTAGTCCCAACCAAAGACCTTTATGGGGTCCATGCAGACTTAAGGCTTGAATCATATAGGTTGAGCAGGTTGGGTGGAATCGGCAACTTGGAGCGAAAAAAGGACTTATCGCTTTTTGATAGACAGTAACGCAATTTATTAGGACCCTTGCCATAGCTTTGGCAGGGCTGGATGCAACTGTTTTTGCTTCTACTTTTACCTCAGTAGTCACTTTGTCTCAGATCCTCTTTGCGTTCCAGAATCAAAAATTGACGTTCTAGCATTTGATGAAGACGATCGTCTTCTAGTTCAGCGAAGACCTGAATAACTAAGTCTACAGGTGGTAGTCCACTCAATTTCCTGCGAAAACCATCACGGATAATTCGCTTAATTCTATTTCTTCTTACGGCTTTGGAAAAAACTCGCTTGGCAATAACCAGACCCAGCCGGGCATGACCTTCGGTATTCACTTTTACACGAATACGTAACGGGCCATCAGAAACCACTAAGTTGGGTCGCTTAAAAACTTCAGTATATTGGTGAGCACTCAAAAGCCGGACTCGCCTTGGGAAAGCGCAGCTTATCAAGGTCAAAGAAGACTCAATCAGACAGTAAGACGCTTGCGTCCCTTTGCTCTTCTTGCATTTAATACTTTGCGACCAGCTTTGGTTGCCATTCGAGCACGGAAACCGTGAGTTCTCGCTCGTTTAAGATTACTTGGTTGAAACGTTCTTTTCATATCAGACTCTAAAGCTCGGAAATTTCGATACTGTTCCGTACCTTGACTATTGTTAAGGCACAAAAGTGATACTTTTTAGTATCAGGGGAAAAACCTCATGGTATTTAACTTGATAACTTAATCAGGTCATATCTTTGAGGGAGCGCGATTCTATGAACAGTGGGGAGCACTGTCAATTAATTTGATTTATATATATTTAAGATTCTATTGTTGTTTGTTATTAAGGGAGAAGATCTACTGTATAAGTAAGTTAAAGTATTGATAGTAGTAGGATTTGAGCGTTGCAAAGGGTGTGAGTAAATGGTGTTACTACTCTGTATAGATAGGGGGGTAGTTATGTATAAAAAGTTATCCACAGGTTCTTAAACACTTTGCACACAAGTTATGCAAAAAGTAACGCATATTATTACCGGTTATAGGCGTTCTAAGCGGTTGATATAGAACGATAAGGTAAACACATTTTACTTTTTTTTCCGATTGCGTAGTACTTAGCCCATGCATGGGCATAGAATTGCACCCGTAGCGGATAGTTCACACAGGCGAGCCATTTACAGTCGAATTTATTATCAGTTTTGACGAAGACAACGCAGCGTTTACGGATGGCAAGGGTAGTACGGCCACAGGCTATTTGCGCCGTAGTTTGAGTACAGAAAAGTAGTTTTTCAAAAGAAAACTAGACGCTAACAGACAGAGGTTGCTGGCCAAGAACCTCTTTACCAAAGAATAATGAATTTAGAGGATGCTTGTAGGTGGCAAAAACTATTTGGCAAAAGTGCTTAGGGCAACTCGAATCAGAGTTGGCCAATGAGCAATTTGATACATATATTCGTCCGTTACATGCGGAATATGATGATGGTCGACTGACTCTCTTGGCTCCGAATATTTATGTAGAAGAAAAAGTTCGTTCAAGTTATCTAGAAAGAATAAGCGAATATTTCGACGGTGCTATGGATAATTCCGAAGTGAACTTGTCTGTTGGTGGTGTCAAAGAGGCTCAACCCCTGCGCGTTGAACCTCAAGTGGCCACTAATTCTGTATCACGTATGACGGGACATAACCTAAACCGCGAATTTACGTTTGACACTTTTGTTGAAGGTAAGTCAAATGAAATGGCTAAAGCGGCTGCATCCCAGGTAGCGAACAATTCAGGTAAATCCTATAACCCCTTGCTAATGTATGGTGGTGTTGGATTGGGTAAAACACACCTAATGCAGGCAGTGGGTAATGAGATTTTGCGCCTAAAGCCAGAGGCGAATGTGCTTTATCTACACTCACAGCGTTTTGTGCAAGATATGGTGAAAGCCCTACAGACCGGTACCATGCAAGATTTTATGCAGTACTACAGGTCGATAGACGCTTTGCTAATTGACGATATCCAGTTTTTTGCGAAAAAAATCAGATCTCAAGAAGAATTTTTTCATCTGTTTAATTCATTGATTGAGCGTGGCGCTCAGATGATCTTGACCAGCGATAAATATCCTAGAGAAATTGATGGGCTCGAGGACAGGCTTAAATCGCGATTTGTATGGGGTTTAACGGTAGAAGTAGAGGCACCAGACCTAGAAACACGTGTCGCAATTCTGATGAAGAAAGCTGAGGCCGAAGAAGTGGCTCTAGATCATGAAGTGGCATTTTTCATAGCAGAGCGAATTAGATCAAATGTTCGTGAGCTAGAAGGTGCACTGCGACGCGTGATAGCTAATGCAAGATTCACTGGTAGTCGTATTTGTATAGAACAGGTGCGGCGAGCCTTACGTGATTTGTTTGCGATCCAAGATAGACAGATTTCTATTGATAATATTCAACGCACCACAGCTGAATATTTTAATATTAAAATTGGCGACTTACTTTCAAAGCGCCGCAACAGATCAATCGCTAGGCCAAGGCAGTTAGCTATGGCGTTAGCGAAAGAGTTAACTAATCATTCGTTGCCTGAAATTGGCGATGCATTTGGCGGTAGAGACCACACGACGGTTTTGCATGCATGCAGAAAAGTTGTAGAGCTCAGAGGTACGTCCCTAGATATAGCTGAAGATTACAAAAACTTGTCACGACTTTTGTCGGGCTAGCGAGGCAAAAATGAAATTCACTTTACAAAGAGAACAACTGTTAAAACCACTGCAATTGGTCACAGGTGTTGTTGAACGCCGTCAAACACTACCGGTGTTATCGAATTTACTTGTTCAAGCAGGGGAAAACGGTATCTCGTTGACCGGCACGGATTTGGAAGTTGAAATGGTCGCCCATTGCAACGTCGAGGTTCAAGAGGCTGGTGAAGTCACTATTCCGGCAAGAAAGTTGGCCGATATATGGCGTTCACTGCCCGATGGGGCCGAAGTATCTCTATCAGTGGAAGGCGACAGAGTGACCATTCGTAGTGGTAGAAGTCGCTTTACCTTAGCTACATTGCCTGCAAGCGATTTCCCTAAAGTGGAAGGCGGCGATGCGGATATTCTGGTTCCCTTGGAGCCCGCTGCGTTGGCTGGATTGATAGCTCAGGTGTCTTTCGCTATGGCACAACAGGACGTAAGAGTCTTTTTAAATGGGATGTTGCTTGAGATAGGCAGCGACTATATTCGAGCAGTAGCCACAGACGGCCACCGTATGGCTATGTCTACTAAGTCGTGTACACCGCAAACACCACTTGAATCTCGCAAGCAAGCAATTGTGCCTAGAAAAGCCGTGTTAGAGCTAGTTCGCTTGCTAGATGAAGAAGACGAAGAATTGACACTACAGTTAGGCACTAATCATCTTAGAGTTACAAAAGGGGCATTTACCCTGACAACTAAGTTGGTGGACGGCCAATTCCCTGATTATGACAAGGTTGTTCCTAAGGATGCATCTAGAGCAATTTCTGGAGATAGAAATACGCTGCGACAAGGTTTTCAGCGCGCGTCAATTCTTTCAAACGAAAAATATCGTGGTGTTCGACTAGTCATTGCTGACGATCAGATGACGATTAAAGCTAACAACCCAGAGCAGGACGAGGCTGAAGAAACAGTGCCGGTTCAGTTCAATGGGGAGCAGTTAGAAATTGGATTCAACGTTAGCTATTTACTTGATGTGCTTGGCGTTCTCTCAGGAGACGACGTACAAATTAGTGTTTCTGACGCGAACAGCTCCGCATTGTTGGAAGATCCCTCGAAGGAGGGAGCTGTTTATGTCGTTATGCCTATGAGGCTCTAGTCCGGCCATATCGGTAGGACGACTTCTTGCGTTTAGTAAGCCTCAGCGCCTTTGCATTTCGGAATATTGACGAAATCACACTGGACTTGGGCGCTGGCTTTAATCTAATCCACGGCGACAATGGCGCTGGCAAGACAGCGCTACTAGAGGCGATATATCTTATTGCTCGAAGTCGCTCTTTCCGCACAACTAAATTGAAGAACATTGTCAAAGCTGATCTCAAAGAGGCCGTGGTCAGAGCTGAGGTGGGCAGTGATGCAGGTCAGATGCGCTCGTTGGCTGTAGCCAAATCGTTAAATGGAACATCAATACTCAAGGTCGATGGCGAAAATGTTAAAAAATCGTCTGATTTAGCCAGGTACCTTCCTGTACAGGTTCTGCTACCAGGTGTAATTGACCTTGTTCTAGATGGACCTAATGCTCGTCGAGAATTTCTAGATTGGGGTTTGTTTCACGTGGAACATGCATTTCTAGACGTATCTAAGCGCTACAAGCGCGCACTTACCCAGCGGGCGGCCTGGATGAAGGTAAACCAACACAGCAATTTTGCAGAAGATCCATGGGCTGACCAATTAATATCGGGTGGGGTTCAAATCAGTACATGGCGTAACGCCTTTCTCGCGGAAATGAACCCGTACTTTGAAGAAATGCTCGCACGACTAGACCCTGACATATCATGTACTTTAGCCTATATCGACGGAGGGTATGGTCCAAATGAGGAAGAGGGCAGAGAAAAGCTAGCTTCCGGATTTGCCCGAGACCTGCGTTTCGGGGTCAGTCATTATGGCCCTCATCGGGCAGATTTGGAGTTTAGATTTAATGGCTCTACTGCCAGAGATATCGCATCTCGAGGCCAGGCAAAAATTATCGCAAGCGCCGTCACCCTAGCCCATGCCGCATTACTGACAAGGGCCTATGATAAGAAACCGGTTATCCTAATCGATGACTTTGGTGCCGAGCTTGACGAAGAACGCCGGCAGAGTTTTCTGCTTGCGCTAATGTCCTTAGACTGCCAAGTCATTGCGACGTCTACTGACGCGCCAGGCGACCTCCTCGAACATGAGCTTTTAGAAAAAATCAGAGTGTTTCACGTGAAACAAGGAATGCTCCATAAGATAAACGCTAATACATAGAATTCATTACCAGTCCGATACATACAGAGCGGCACTAATCGACTAAAATGCCAGCGCAGTGTTAGTTACGCAATTCCCAACGAAGGGGGAGACATGTCCGAAGAAAATAGTTATGACTCAGCCAGTATTAAAGTACTGAAAGGCCTGGATGCAGTGCGCAAAAGACCTGGTATGTATATTGGTGATACCGAGGATGGTACCGGCTTGCACCATATGGTTCAGGAACTTGTCGATAACTCAATCGACGAAGCACTTGCTGGGCATTGCGACACTATTCACGTAATCATGCACCCAGAAGAAGCTATCACTGTGCGCGACAACGGCCGCGGCATCCCAGTGGATATTCATGAAGAAGAAAAAGTTAGCGCGGTAGAGGTGATCATGACCACCCTACACGCAGGCGGAAAATTCGACGACAACAGCTACAAAGTTTCAGGTGGCTTACATGGCGTGGGCGTATCTGTTGTAAATGCATTGTCTGACGAACTGCGCTTAACAGTTCGACGGGACAATAAACTCTATGAACAAGAGTATCGAAACGGCGTTCCAGTAGCGCCTTTGAAGCAGATCGGTACAACGGAAGAACGTGGCACCGAATGTTACTTCAGACCGTCCCCAGATACCTTTCGAAATATTAAGTTCCACTATGAAATCTTGGCGAAACGCTTACGCGAGTTAGCGTTTCTTAATTCTGGCGTGGCGATTCACCTCAGTGAAGAAAGCTCAGGAAAGGAAGATACCTTTATTTATGAAGGCGGCCTAAAAGCCTTCGTAGAGTACTTGAACCAGAATAAAACCCAGTTGAATGAAGTATTTCACTTCAGTACCGAGCGGGAAGACGGCATTGGTGTCGAAATTGCCATGCAGTGGAATGATACATTCCAAGAACAAGTGTATTGCTACACTAATAATATCCCCCAGGGCGATGGCGGTACTCACTTGGCAGGCTTTCGTAGCGCACTGACCAGAACGCTCAATACCTATATTGAACGCGAGAACATGGTCAAGAAAGCACAGGTTGCCACAACGGGTGATGACGCTAGAGAAGGCCTAACGGCAGTAGTATCCGTAAAAGTACCTGACCCGAAGTTTTCATCTCAAACTAAAGATAAATTGGTTTCTAGCGAAGTAAAAACCGCGGTGGAACAAGAGTTGAATAAGTTTTTCTCGGATTATCTTGCCGAACACCCACAAGATGCTAAGTCCGTTGTCGGGAAGATGATTGATGCAGCGCGAGCCAGAGAAGCTGCTCGTAAAGCTCGGGATATGACCCGCCGCAAGGGCGCTCTAGATATTGCTGGATTACCGGGGAAGCTCGCCGACTGCCAAGAGAAAGATCCGTCCAAATCGGAAATTTTCTTAGTGGAAGGGGATTCTGCCGGCGGTTCCGCTAAGCAGGGTAGAGATCGACGCACTCAAGCGATACTACCTTTGAGGGGCAAAATTCTTAACGTAGAGCGTGCCCGGTTCGACAAAATGCTCTCCTCACAGGAAATTGGCACTCTCGTTACCGCCTTGGGTTGCGGAATTGGCAAGGGCGATTTTAACCCAGACAAATTGCGCTACCACAATATTGTCATCATGACCGATGCTGACGTGGATGGATCACACATCAGAACACTGTTGCTGACTTTCTTTTTTCGGCAAATGCCTGAGCTATTTGAGCGCGGCCATATCTATATCGCGCAACCACCTCTTTATAAGGTGAAGAAAAACCGCCAAGAGAGATATGTTAAGGATAATGACGAGCTCAGCGCATACTTTATGGAACTGTCGCTGCAGGATGCGAAACTGTTTGTTAATCCCGAAGCGCCGGCTATTCAAGGACAAGCTCTTGAGACCTTGGTGCAAGCCTACCAAAAACTGATAGACAGACTTGATCGTTCAAAGCGCAAGTATCCGATTGAAATCACCCATGGTCTTGTCCGCGCGCCTAAACTCGTGCAAGAAGATCTGACCAACGAAGCGGCGATGCAGGCATGGTGCGAAACCTTAGTCACAATTCTTGGTGACAACCCCGGGTCAACGCCAACCGTAGACGCCGTATGGGACGAAGAGCGTCAGGTTTTTGTGCCGAATATCAGCATATTGCTGAAGGGTAATAGAGAGCGAGTCGCTTTATCGCAGAATTTCTTGGTCGGTCCTGAATACCGAGCAATAGGAGAAATGATAGACTTGCTAGGCGACTTAGTAGAAGAGAGCGCCTACATACAACGCGGTGAGCGTAAGCAAGTAATCACTTACTTTGGCCAAGCTTTTGATTGGTTGCAATCTGAAGCACGCCGCGGTGTCGATTTACAGCGTTATAAGGGCCTGGGTGAGATGAACCCATCCCAGTTATGGGAAACCACCATGGATCAATCTGTGCGTCGTATGCTGCGAGTTACCGTAGACGATGCCATAGGCGCTGATCGTATGTTTACTACCTTGATGGGTGACCAGGTCGAACCACGAAGAGAGTTCATTGAAACCAATGCATTATCGGTGGTGAATCTAGACGTATAAGTTGATCTTAGTTGTACTGTGTCCGGGGCTTTGATGCTGCCGGGCGCGGACCTGCATTTGCCGCATAACACTTTTGAGAGCTGTCTATGGACGCACAGACCAAAATTGGGTCCCAAGAGAAACGCCGTTGCAGCTGGTGTAGTGCCAGTGAGGTATACGAGAACTATCATGATCAAGAGTGGGGCATTCCGCTCAAAGATTCTGCAAGTCTGTTTAAACTACTTATCTTAGAGGGTATGCAGGCTGGGCTTGCTTGGATCACGGTTCTCAATAAGCGTGAACATATGCATAAGCTTTTTTTTGGTTTTGATATGGGCCAGCTTGCAGTAGCAACACCTGAGAATGTTGAATCTTGGCTTTTGGACCCCGGAATTATTCGTCACCGGGGCAAGTTGAACGCCATGATTGGAAATGCCCAAAGCGCATTGAATATGCAAGATTTTGCGGGCTTTCTGTGGCAGTTTGCCCCAGTTAAGGCACGTAAGAGTAAAAACTTTGACGTGCCGGCACAAACTGACGAATCAAACTTGATGTCTAAGGCTTTAAAAGCCCAAGGTTTTCGTTTTGTTGGTCCGACCATTTGTTATGCCTTTATGCAAAGCGCCGGTATGGTCAATGATCATCATGTGGATTGTTGGCGTTACGCGTCATGTCAAAAGCTCCTTAAAGACGCATTGCAAACAGTTTAATTAGGCACATATTCGACGCCGAATTACGGTGATCATTTTTGCTTGTTGGAGAATTTTTTTGGCGACCTTTATTAGGTGGACCTTTTGGTTGCTAAGTTTCATCCCATCCACTTGGGCGGTGGCAATTGGTCGTGGTTTTGCGCGAGTGATGATCTTTTGTAATGTCGATTCCCATAGAATTAGCAAAATCAATGTAGATCATTGTTTTGTGGACAAAAGCGCCGCTGAACGAAAACAAATTGTCTTCAACAGCTTAGCCCAGACAGCGCTATTACCTATTGAATTCGCACATTTACTGCACAGACCTATCGAACAATTAATGAGCAGGATTAACACCGTTCAAGGTGAAGATTTATTGCGTGAGGCTTGGGCTGAGGGTAATGGCGTGTTGATGCTTATGCCGCATTTCGGTTGCTGGGAATTTATGAGCCTATATCTAGGTAGCGATTATTCGGTCTCCGCCTTATACACACCGCCCAACCTTGCGGCCTTAGAGCCAACAATTCTTCGCGCAAGGGAACGCCAGGGCGCGACATTATTTCCGACAAGTGCAGCGGGTTTACGCGGTTTGGTTAGAGGTATGAAAGCCGGCCATGTGGTGGTTTTGCTACCAGACCAAGTGCCTACCGGGGAAACCGGCGGCATTATGAGTAAATTCTTTGACCGCGAAGCGCTGACTATGTCTTTGGCAAGAAGAATTGCCAAAGTAGGCAAGCCGAAAATTATTATGGCCTGTGCTTGGCGCGAAATCGACACCAAGGGCATAAACTACAACATTTCCTTTGAGTTGCCAGAAGCGGGTATATCTAGCCAAGAAGATGAAATTTATGCTGCAGCCCTAAATAACAGTGTGCAGAAGATAGTAGAAAAAGACTTCGCCCAATACCAGTGGTCGTATAAACGCTTTCGTCGATTAGGTCTGGATAAAGAGGATATCTATCGACGCCAATAGGCAGGGGTAAGTAACACGAGGAGGGTGAAAATCTCCAATCGCCCCAGCATCATATTGAACATAAGTACCCACTTTACGTCAGCATCTAATCCAGCATAGTTCATGGCAACTTCGCCGAGCCCCGGTCCCAAATTATTTAGACTGGCTCCAATCGCCGAGAAAGCGGTTAAAAAGTCTATGTCGCTCATAGCCATAATGAGAGTGACAGAAAATAAAAACAGTAAAACGTAAACGCTGAAAAAGCTCCATACCGCCTCAATGAGGCGATCGGGCACTGGGGTTCTGCCCAGTTTGATAGGAAAAACACCGTTGGGGTGAATAAGGCGTTTTACTTCGCGCATACCTTGTAGATAGATCATCACCACGCGAATCATTTTGATGCCACCAGCTGTAGAGCCGGCACAGCCCCCAACAAAAGCGGCAAATAATAACATTACCGGTGCCACCGACGGCCACTGCGAAAAGTCTTGGGTGACGAAGCCAGTGGTAGTGGCGATAGAAATGGTTTGAAAAATGCCATCGCGGATAGGTGAAATACTATCCGATGGATTGGTCAATAGAATGCAACAAACGGCTATCGCTAAAAGTACCAAAAAACTGAGGTAGGTACGGACTTCGAAATCTTGAAAATAGTGCAACGGGTTGCGTCTGCGCCAGACCAAGAAGTGCAAACCAAAGTTAACGCCGGACAAGACCATAAATAAACAGGCTACTGCTTCAATGGCACCGCTGTTGAAAAAACCGATACTCGCATCGTGAGTTGAAAAACCGCCGATAGCCACGGTGGCGAAACTATGACTAATCGCATCAAAAACACTCATGCCGGCTACCCAGTACGCCAGTGCACATGAAACGGTTAAACCCAGATAAATATACCAAAGAGCTTTTGCCGTCTCAGTAATCCTGGGGGTCAGTTTGTTGTCTTTGACCGGGCCAGGAGATTCAGTTCTGTACAGTTGCATGCCGCCAATGCCCAACATTGGGAAGATGGCCACCGCCAAGACGATGATACCCATGCCGCCAAACCATTGCAGAAGTTGGCGATAGAAAAGTAACGATTTTGGTAGATCATCAAGACCTACTAAAATGGTTGCCCCAGTGGTCGTTAAACCAGACATAGACTCAAAGGCAGCATCGGTGAACGACAGTTGGGTGGCTGGGTCGATATAAAAAGGGATCGCGCCAAATATACCGAGGCCGATATAAAACAGCGCTGTTATTAAAAATCCGTCACCACCGCGCAATTCTCGATTACTTCGAAGTGGTAACCAAAGCACTAAGCCGCTGATTAAGGTAACGAAAAACGCTGTGATAAATGTGTTGGTATTGCCCTCGTTATAGGCCAGGGCAACAATGATGGGCACCAGAAAAGTGAAGCTAAAAAAGGTCAGCAGCGTACCGGTGACGCGAAAAATGACGGATAGATGCATAAGCTGTTAACGCCCTTACTTAAAAGAACGTTAGTCCGACCTGGAATAAGCGTTCAACGGCTCGAATCTGAGATTTATCAACCATAAACAAAATCACATGATCGTCAGAAGCAACAATGACATCGTCATGGGCGATAAGCACGTTCTCGCCTCTGACAAGGGCGCCAATAGTGACCCCAACAGGGAGTTTAATTTCACTGATTTTGCGCCCGACGACCTATGAGCTTTTAGCATCGCCATGGGCGATGGCTTCCATTGCCTCGGCGGCTCCACGGCGCAAACTGTGCACCCGGGCCACATCGGCTCGTCGAACGTAAGACAAAACAGTGCTGATGGTGGCTTGTTGGGGTGAAATCGCCACATCAATCTCTCCACCTTGGACCAAATCCACGTAAGCTGGTTTGGTAATCAGAGTAATGACCTGCCTAACGCCCAAGCGCTTAGCCATAAGCGAAGACATAATATTAACTTCGTCATCGTTAGTCAGTGCACAAAACGCATCGCACTGCTCGATGTTTTCTTCCAGTAGTAGGTCTCGGTCTGTTGCGTCACCGTGAATAACAACGGCCTTGTCTAATTGTTCAGCCAGTTTATCCGCTCGAGGCTTAGAGTACTCTACGAGTTTAACTGCGTATTCATTTTCAATAGAGGCTGCTAAGCGCGCACCGATATTGCCGCCGCCGACAATCATCACACGTCGGTAAGGTTGCTCGGCTTTACGCAGCTCTCCCATAACGGCGCTGATGTGTTCTCGAGCAGCGATAAAGAAGACCTCGTCATCCGCCTCAATAATCGTACTGCCCTCGGGCATAATCGACTGGCCGCGTCTAAAGATAGCCGCCACCCGAGTATCTACTTTGGGCATATGTTTACGCAGAAGACTCAGAGCATGGCCAACCAACGGGCCATCGTGATAGGCGCGCATGGCGACTAACTGTGCTTTGCCATCGGCAAAATCTAAAACGTCCAGAGCACCTGGGTGACTGAGTAATTCGTGTATTTGATCCGTAACCACTTGTTCAGGATTAATCAGGCGATCTATGGGCATATGGTTTTTGTGGAAAAAGCCTTCTTTACTTAGGTAGGCCGAAGATCTAATCCGCGCAATTTTCATGGGGGTACGAAAAACCGAATAGCATACCTGGCAGGCAACCATATTAATTTCGTCGCTAGAGGTTACCGCGATAAGCATATCCGCATCGTCTGCACCGGCTTTACGCAGAACATCTGGGTGTGAGGCCGAGCCCTCGATGGTTTGTATATCCAACCGGCTGCCCAACTCTTGTAAGCGCTCACTGTTTTGATCTACTAATGTAATATCAAAAGATTCTTTCGCTAGGCTTTCAGCTAAGGTTCCCCCCACCTGTCCGGCGCCCAAAATAAGAATTTTCATGTTTTTTCAGCCTTGGCTAAGCCCGCATAGTAGAAGCCGTCGGTATTTTTCTCAGTCGGTAGCAACTGCCAACCCAGTGAGGTAGCGCTACCATATTTAAGCTGCAAGGAAACCCGGGTCGCATCCACCTGAGCCTCAACAAATTTCTTTATCACTTGATCGTTTTCTTCTTCGAAAATAGAACAGGTTGAATAAAGGAGAGTACCCCCGTCTTTTAGCCGATGCCATAGATTGTGTAACAGCTGTAACTGTAGATCTTGGTGAGCCGCTAAATGATCGGCTTTTAACAGCAGGCGAATATCCGGATTACGCCGAATTGTGCCGCTGCCGGAACAGGGTGCATCTAACAAAATGCCGTCAAATTGAAGATCGCCACAGCAATCTTCCTTGGTGGCATCGGCACATAGCATAGTTAGGCGTGGATCTTTACTGTGGCCTAGCCGGGTGCCGATAATCTTAGTTTCGTTTAGGCGCTTTTGCTTATTGTCTAAGGCAAATAATTGATGGGTTTTGAACCGAGCACTCAAACGTTCGTGTAAGTGAAATAACTTACCGCCCGGTGCCGCGCAGGCATCGAGGATACTTGGTTCTGCAATATGTGGCGGTAACAAAGCCATTAATGTGTTCGCCGCGAGCTGGGCTGACAGATCTTGAACTGCAACTTCTCCAGCTAACCAACTAGGTAGTGTCTCGGCGTTTTGGGCCGCATCGAGCACTACTGTCTCGACCATTTTAGTTTCAGTGAATGAAATATCGTCTTCTCTGAGCTTAGCTTTGTAAAACGCAGGCTCAACTTTTGTGCTATTGATGCGCAATGTCATTGGGGCGCGCTGGTTGTTGGCAATCACAAGAGCTTGCCACCGGTTGGGATACTGGCTTGCCAGTTTTTCTTGGAGCCAAGCTGGATGATCGGAGCTTGCGTTGGTAAGCGCTAAATCTTGCTCCGAGCCCACGTCCTTGGGCTTTTCTGTTTGAGCGGCTTCCGCGCTCCGTTGTAGTTGTCGCAGTACTGCATTTACCAAGCCTCTAGCCCAGGGTTTGCCTAGAACAATACAGGCATTAACACTTTCGTTAATGATGGCATAACTCGCTATACCAGTGTATTTCAGTTGGTAGGCGCCCACTATCAGAAGTTGAAATAGATCCCTATCCTTATCGCGCAAAGGTTTCTTTAGTAGCTCAGTGACGGCTTGTTGCAGCGACAGGTAATGACGGGTTGTGCCGTAAAGCAGTTCTCTATGTAGGGGCGTTGAGATCCATTGAGATTTTTCTGCTCTTATCCAATCTATCGTTCTACCTCCCTCGATGATGTGCTGCAGCGCTTTGCACACCTCCATACGGGTTCTCGCACTCTCGTTTTTCTTATTCAGACCCACCTTAGATTTGGGGTCTTGATTTGTTCCTTTGGTATGCCATGAAAAACTCATAGGTTGAGGTCACCTTGGCTGTCTGCATTGCCAGCATCGAATTGCGTGCCTTCTGGTAAAAAGCGTTGAAAACCATTAATCGCCGCTGCAGTATCCATAGGTAAGCCTTTGCCTTTATTTATTCTAAGTCGTTGAATTTGCAGTTGCCCGCTGCCGCACTGAATGATCAAGCGCCCTTTGCGCGCCATAATCAAGGTGCCGGGTGCGTTGGCGTGTAGCCTGCCCGGCGGCGCCGATTTTGCCTCGGTTTCATCCAGCACAACGCTTGCTTCTAAAAACTGAATTTCCACCTCAGGTAGCGTGACGGTTACCGGCATTCTGTCGGCAAGGGCGCGAATTTGACGCTCAATATCTATGGCTGAACTGTGCCACGATACCCGCCGATCATCAGCGGTAAGCTTAGATGCGTAAGTAACACCTTCTTCACTTTGTGTTTGTGTTTGCAGTGGCAGCTTGCCGAGGACTTGAATAAGCAATTCGGCACCATTGGCAGCTAGCTGGTGTTCTAGTTGAAGAACCGTAGTTTGCGCGGTAATGGCCAATTTTCTTTCAGCAAATAAGGGCCCTGTATCTAAACCCTTCTCCATTTGCATTATGCCAACACCTGTTGCTGTGTCCCCGGCCATAATGGCTCTTTCAATTGGCGCAGCGCCTCGCCAACGCGGCAGAAGAGAAGCGTGAACATTAATGCATCCGTACTTAGGTATGGTTAAAACCGTTTTTGGCAAAATGAGGCCATAGGCAGCCACGATGAGTACATCTGGTGTATAGGCGACTAACTCATCCAAGCTTTGTTGAGATTTGAAATTTACTGGCTGCAAAACGGGAATACCCTTCTCTTGGGCAAGGGTTTTTACCGGGTTTGCTTGAAGTTTTCGACCTCTGCCTTTCGGTCTATCAGGTTGAGTCAACACCACGGTTGGCGCAAATCGAGAGTCTATTAAGCTTTGCAAAATGGTTTTTGCAAATTCCGGGCTACCTGCAAATGCAGTAGTTAAGTTGGTCACGCCTCTTCTTTATCTTTCTTAAGTTTGTTGTTGATGCGGCTGCGTTTTAGACTGGATAGGTAATCGACGAACAGCTTGCCATCCAAATGATCGCACTCATGTTGAATGCAAATGGCAAGAATCCCCGAAGCCTCCATGCTGATTTGCTTACCGGTAACGTCTTGAGCGTTTACCTCTATATGTTCCGAGCGTTGCACAGTTTCATAGATTCCAGGTACCGAAAGGCAGCCTTCTTCCCATGAAATGTTTTCCCCAAGTAATTTTAGCGTTGGATTGATGAGTACATAGGGCTCGTTATTGTCTTCCGAAACATCTACTACGATTAGCCGCTGATGGACGTTAACTTGGGTAGCCGCTAAGCCAATCCCTGGGGCCGCATACATGGTCTCAAGCATATCCGCCGCGAAGGTCGCCACCTCAGGTGGGAACTGCGTTATCGCCGTAGCTTTGGTGCGCAAGCGTGGGTCCGGGTGATGCAATATGTGAAGCAAAGACATGAGTTAACGAACGCCCTATGAAATAAAGGCCGCAGTATAACGCCTACGCTAACGGATACCGATACTTTGCTGGGTAAATACTCACGACAATTGCAGCTAAAAACAGCAACTACCGTGGATCTTAGGCGCTATTTTGGCATTTTCTCTTAGTTCAACCTATGCAGGTAATAGTGCAACCGGTTTTGGAGACTAACTAAAGCGACCCTTTTGGGCCAGATAAGGGATTCTTTTACAAAATACCCCAATGGAGAAAAGCTCTAATGGAGAAAAGCTCTAATG
>Ga0114995_10000268_pt1 | contig 35775 bp, 30 predicted proteins | sample ArcticOcean_MG_C_11_FD_87038 | JGI IMG/M metagenome (GOLD analysis project Ga0114995, IMG submission 87038) | Marine microbial communities from western Arctic Ocean - ArcticOcean_MG_CB2_154 | ecosystem: Environmental > Aquatic > Marine > Oceanic | place: Arctic Ocean: Canada Basin | collected... | reverse complement strand
TTCGAAGATTTATATGGGAACAAATGGGACTTCATAGAGCCCAAAATCCAATAAAATTACCGCACTGCTGTCTCACTAGAGACTTCCTTCTTCTGAACTCGAGCTGCTATTCTAATACTGAATTCATACAAAATCAGTACAGGAAAAGCCACCAGTACTTGACTAAACACATCCGGCGGTGTAATTACAGCTGCTAGAATTAACACCGCCACAAGTGTATGTTTTCTATACTTTCTAAGTCCTTCAGGTGTTACAATTCCGATTTTAGCCAGAAAATAAATCACCACAGGAAGTTGAAAAATGATTCCAGTAGCCAGGGATAAAGACGCCACCAGTTTAATATAACTCATTACATTAGGCCGCATTACTGCCCCAGCAAATTCATACGTCCCTAAAAACCTTACTGACAAAGGAGCTAGAACAAAATACCCAAAGCAAACTCCGCCAAAAAAAAGCAAACTCGTGCCAATAGATATTCCATTTACTGCGCTAATCTCATTGTTCTTGAGCCCTGGCTTGATAAACAACCATAACTGATAGAAAATAAACGGAAATGCGATAATAATTCCACCTATGATACTTACCATAAAGTGAGCTGTGAAATTGGCCAACATAGTAGTTCCCTGCAATTCAAAATCTACATCTGTAAAACAAAGAGAATCATCAAATCCAGAAGCTTGAGAAAGGTTACAAAGCAATTTATACGTCACAAAATCAGAGTTCCTAGGCCCGCTTAAAACAGACTCTACCTGAGACTGGAAAACAAACATCAACGTACCTCCTACGGCTATAGAAAGAACTATCCAGATAAGCCTTTTACGAAGCTCCTCCAGATGGTCCAAGAAACTCATTTCCTTTTCTTTACTCATTAGTAAATCCCTTCTTTTAAAATGTCATGAAGATGAACTAATCCTCTGTACTCCTTATTCTCTGTAACTACTAACTGAGTAATATTGAACTTCTCCATCAGTCTAAATCCTTCAGCTGCCAGTTCACTCAGCTCTATTTCCTTAGGGTTCTTGGTCATAATATCTGCTGCAGAAACGATACGAATGTCGGCATTAGACTCTAACATTCTTCTTAAATCTCCATCTGTAACTATTCCCAAGATTTTAGTTCCATCTACCACTGTGGTGGCTCCTTGTCTACTAGAACTAATGGCTAAAATTACGTCTTTCACCTTGGTTTCCGCAGAAACACTAGTGGATGTTTCTACCAAGACATCATTTATTCTTACAAAGAGTTTTTTACCTAGCGCTCCTCCCGGATGATGCTTTGCAAAATCTTCTGACCCAAACCCTTTCAAATCCATCAAACAAACAGCCAATGCGTCTCCCATGGCCATTTGAGCAGTAGTACTAGAAGTAGGTGCGAGGTTATTTGGACAAGCCTCTACGCTTACCGTAGTATTTAAAACATGGTCAGACTTAGTAGCTAAATCAGACGTCATGTTGCCCGCCATACCTATCAGCATATTTCCACGCGACTTCACTAATGAGCTAAGCACTTTAATCTCAGGACTATTTCCACTCTTGGAGATAATGAGAACAATATCATCCTTCAGCACCAACCCTAAATCCCCGTGAATAGCATCTGCAGCATGCATAAATACCGCTGGAGTTCCTGTAGAATTAAGGGTAGCTACTATTTTCTGAGCTATGATGGCACTCTTCCCTATACCAGAAATAATCAACCTGCCTTTCATAGCATTGACTAGGTTTACGGTGGCAGAGAACGAGTCATCTATAAATTCAGTTAAGCCCAAAACCGATGCGGCTTCTAACTGAAGCGTTTTTATAGCGGAATTAATAATGCTGTTATTATTTTTCAAAAGAGGTGTTATTAATAAACACTCAAAAACATTGCAACGCGCAATAGTTTTAGTGTTATTTTTAGGTTACAAAAGTAGGAAATTACCAATATGACCACGTTAATCGCTGAACCAAAAGAAGCTTTAGAAAAGTACTTCGGATTTAAATCTTTTAAAGGAGAACAAGAAGAAGTTATTAAAACATTACTGAAAGGCCAAGACACCTTTGTTATCATGCCCACGGGCGGAGGGAAATCAATGTGCTATCAGTTGCCTGCACTCATGACTGAAGGGGTGGCTATAGTGGTATCCCCATTAATAGCCCTAATGAAAAACCAGGTAGACGCCATCCGTGGTTTCTGCGAAAAAGATAGCGTAGCTCACTTCCTGAACTCTAGTTTAAATAAAACAGAAACCGCGCAAGTAAAAGAAGATGTAACTAACCTAGAGACTAAATTGCTCTATGTAGCTCCCGAATCTTTAACCAAAGAAGCCAATATAGAGTTTTTAAGGGGAGTGAAAATTAGTTTTATGGCTATAGATGAAGCTCATTGTATCTCTGAATGGGGTCATGACTTCAGGCCAGAGTACAGAAGATTAAAAGAAATAATCAACCAGATAGCAGATGTGCCAATTATAGCCTTAACAGCTACTGCCACAACTAAAGTACAGCAGGATATTCAGAAAAACTTAGGGATGAAAGACTCCCGAGTATTCAAGGCATCGTTTAATAGAGATAATCTTTATTATGAGATTAGACCTAAAACCGAAGTGCTCAAGCAGATTATAAAGTATGTGCGAGACCACGAAGGCAAGTCTGGAATCATCTACTGTCTAAGCCGAAAGAAAACAGAAGAAATAGCAGAAACCCTGCAGGTAAATGGCCTTAACGCCAAGGCATACCATGCAGGAATGGATGCCAATCAACGGGGAAGAGTCCAGGACGATTTCTTGATGCAAGAAGTAGACGTAATCGTAGCTACCATAGCATTCGGAATGGGAATAGACAAACCAGATGTGAGGTTCGTTATTCATAATGATATGCCGAAAAGTTTAGAAAGCTACTACCAGGAAACCGGAAGGGCTGGAAGAGATGGAGGAGAAGGAAACTGTATCGCTTTCTACAGTTATAAAGACATGGAGAAACTAGAAAAATTCCTCCAAGGAAAACCTATAGCTGAGCAGGAAGTAGGCATGCAACTTATAGCTGAAGTGGTGGCTTATGCAGAAACATCTATGTGCAGAAGAAAGTTTTTACTTCATTATTTCGGAGAAGAGTTTGATGAAGTAAATGGCCCTGGAGCTGAGTTATGTGATAATATGCGTTTTCCTAAAGAGAAGTTTGAAGGGAAAGATGAAATGAAGATGTTTCTTCAAACGGCAGAAAGCGTGAAAGAAGCACATAAAGCCAGATTTATTTCTGATATTCTAGTGGGGAAAAATTCTTCAGAGATGAAGACTTATAAAATGGAGAAGAATCCATTCTGGAATAAAGGGGCACATAAAGATGATAAATTCTGGAATGCCGTGGCACGTCAGGGTGTAGTAAATGGATTGCTGCGCAAAGAAGTAGAGACCTATGGAACGTTAAAACTTACCGTAGAAGGCCGAGAATTTATAGCTGCTCCGAAGTCATTCATTCTGATTAAAGAAATGAATTTCGAAGAAGTAGATGACTCTCCCGTATCTGCCACTACTAAAGCAGGAGGCGGAACTACTGACCTGCTTTTATTCCAAATGCTTAAAGACGAAAGAAAGAGAATCTCTAAGCAGAAAGAACTCCCGCCTTATGTAATTTTCTCTGAAGCATCTTTAGAAGAAATGTCTATGCAATATCCTTTTACCATGGAAGAACTAACTAAAGTGGGTGGTGTAGGATCAGGGAAAGCTAGAAAGTTCGGCCAGCCATTTTTAGACCTCATAAAGGAATATGTAGACGAAAATGACATAGATAGACCGAATGACATGGTCTTTAAGTCGGTAGTAAATAAAAGCGGGCTTAAAGTGCACATTATAACTACTGTAGATAGAAAATTACCGTTTGAAGATATAGCCAAAGGAAAAGGAAAAGACCTGAATGAAATTCTAGATGAGATGGACGCCATAGTTTCTAGTGGAACCAAACTCAATATAGATTACCATATAAATGAAATTCTAGATGAGGATTCTATAGAAGATATTTTCGAGTACTTCATGGAAGCTGAAACACCAGACATTGGAGCTGCAGAAGAAGAATTTGAAGGTGATTTCACCGAAGAAGAGCTTAGAGCAGTTAGAATTAAATTCTATTCTGAGGTGGCCAACTAGACAAGACATACTATTCGTAACGAAGCCCTTAGACATATAGTTTAAGTGCTTTTTTTTATTCCCCTAAAATGGTTTTCACCAGTTTGTTCTTCCCCTGTTCATCTTCGCCGAATAACCACCTAAGCACGTTATCCTCCCATATTTGGTCTTTTTGCTCCGCAGAAATAACTCCTTTCTCTAGTGCTAAGTCTAATATTTTTCCCGGATAAGAACTCTGTGGCAGACTTTCCATTTCTCCCAATGGATATGGATCATCCAGCCCCATAATCACTTGATTACTTCCCTGACGGTCTATCATCAACTTGAGAGAATCTGTATCATGTACCAACGTATCGAAGAAAATATTCGGATGGCCAACGGCCTTTCTAGGGTGCGTCATGCCTTCGAATAAATCTGGACGCCCATCGAATCCTTGAATTCTTCTCCCTAAATTCATCTGTGCCAACTGACCTCCATGAGCAAAACAAGTTCTCATATTCGGGTATTTTTCCTGGTAGCCTTTTAACGTGAAGAAGTGATACGCGTCTCCGCACTGAGCTAGCATCCATACCAAATGAAAACGCCAAGCAGTGTTCTCCAGCTTAATCATTTTATCCCCATCATACGGATGAACCTCTACAGCTAGATTGTACTTATTGGCCAACTCGAAAATCGGTTCTGTTTCCTCATCAAAAATGCACCTCCACGTTCCTATAGAATCCATAAAGTGAGTCGGTAGGCACAATAAGCGAAGACCTAACTCCTCTACACAGCGCTCCATCTCCCATAATGCTCCCTGCACAAATCCAGGATGTACCACGAATCCACACGAGAATTTAGAAGGGTTATCGTGCTGTACCTTAGCGTTAAAATCATTCTGGAAACGGAGCACTTTCTTCATCTCCTCTAGCCTCAGACCATTTCCATACAACTGAGAAAGATTCAATACTACAGCATGATCCAGATCATTCTTCTCCATCCACTCTAGCTTTTCATTTAAGAAAAAACTAGAATCTGTCACAGGTCGTTTCCATCCCTTCTGAAGCATATACTTGCGCTCATCATCTACCCAAAAAATCTCTTTCTCCTTCATAAAAGCAGGAATCTGCTCAGGGTAAGGAAGTAAATGAGAGTGACCGTTTATTCTAAGTTTTCTAGCCATAAGAGAGAAATTACTTTAATTTTTTATAGGCCTGATAAGCCATTAAGCCCGCTCCTATGAGCAAGGCTGATTCGTCTACATTGAACTTGGAATTATGAACTCCAGCCGAGTTACTTCCATCTGCAGAAGCTGTTCCCAGTCTGTAAAAACACGCAGGCATTACCTGAGAATAATAAGCGAAATCTTCTGCCGTCATCCGCATTTCTAATTCCACCACATTCTCCTCTCCCACATATTCTTTGGCCGCTATAATAGCCTCTTCCGTAACCGCGACATCATTAGTTAGAAAAGGATATCCAATTCTGATTTCTACGTCTGCCTTAGCTCCGTGAGCCGCTGCTATTCCCTCTGCCGTTTGCTTGATAAGGCCATGAGCTTCATAGCGCCATTTTTCATCTAACGTTCGGAAGGTTCCTTCCATTTTCACCTCGTTTGGAATCACATTGGTGGCGCCTTTCGCTTCTACTTTTCCTATGCTGAGCACCGTGGGTATAATCGGGTTGGCTCTTCTACTAGGTACGCGTTGCAATGCACATATAATCTCTGCTGCCACCACCACAGGATCAATATTCTTATGCGGCATAGCTCCGTGCCCGCCTTTCCCTTTAATAGTAAAGAACAACTCATCAGTACTCGCCATATATATCCCAGGGCGGAATCCTACTTTTCCTACCTCCAATTCCGGGAACACATGCTGCCCAAAAATAGCTGAAGGCAATTCGACTCCAAAAGCCTTTTCCCCTAAAACTAAACTAGCACCACCGGGTAGTTTTTCCTCTCCAGGTTGGAAAATAATTTCTACCCTTCCGTTAATGTCTTCTTTAAATTCATTCAGTACGATGGCTGCTCCTAAAGCACAGGTAGTATGAACATCATGCCCACACGCATGCATCACACCCCTGTTTTGCGAAGCATAAGAAGCTCCAGACTCCTCCAAAATAGGAAGTGCATCTATATCGGCACGTAAGGCTATTCTATTCGTTTTTTCAGGATTGATAATAGCTAGAATTCCAGTTCCTGCTATTCCTGTTTTGTGTTCTATGTTATGGCGCGTTAACGCTGCACTGATATACTTGGCAGTCTCCACTTCCTCAAAACTAAGTTCAGGATGCGTATGAATATGCCTTCTTATCTCTAGCAGTTCAGACTCTAATTCCTTGATTCTATGTTTAATCTTCTCTATCAAACCTCGGGCGTATTTAACTGTGAATATCCTGAAATTATCATTCGAATGGCTGCATAAAGTATAATAATTCCAAAGATAAGTTTCACCTTGGCCTCAGGCAGTTTCATGGCCCATTTAGAACCGAAGTATCCCCCAATAATAAAAGCTACCGCTATTATAAGGGCGTATTTCAAATCTACATTTCCAGCTTTATAGTAATTCATAAAGGCCAGAATCCCGATAGGCGGAAGCATGAGCGTAAGGCTAGTTCCCTGCGCCTGAAACTGAGTCATGCCCAAGAAATAAATCAGGCATGGCACGATGACCACACCGCCTCCTACACCCACAAAACCGCTCAATATTCCCGCAGTAATGCCAATGGCTACTAATATTAAAATCACACTAAAATCCATCTTGGTTTTCATTATGAGCCAAAGATAGGTGAAGGGATTTAGACAGACCAGTAGATTGAAATTACTAATCTACCTTTTGAGTGGAAGGAGTGTTATTCTTATAGAGCTTTATAAAAAACAAAGGCAGAAAACCGACAATAAACAGTGCCATTCCTAAAACCAACACAATGCTGGCTCCCCTGAAATGTAAGAACTTAAAAATGACTGACAAGCCTATTAATACTGAGGAAAAAACCCCTATGAGTACTCTGGTTTTTTCCATTCCTTTCGTTATTACTCCAGACTTCATTCCTTCATAAGCCATGTAAGGGATAAATACCAAGAATAATAAAACAACTCCAATTAATAAAAGCATGGTAGCTCCAGGCCACATCATTAATTTGAATGAAATTCCTGTAGCAAGTGAAACAGATGCTAAAAGACCTGTTTCTAGCATATTTTCCTTCTGCTACGCTGCATAGGTGATCGAATAATTCTTCCTTTAGATCGTGATTCCTGAAACGCTCATTGGATAGCTGCTCTTGGATAAATTCTAATTGTGATCTGATGCTCTTCATGCGTTACTCACATTTGGGGCACACGTTTAAATTCTACCGCATTTTAGCTTTCCGATAGTTAACCCCATATTGTAGCGTCCTTTAAACCTTTGTAAACGTGGTAGTTAATTGCATCTCGATTAATATTTAATTTCAACTGTTTTTAATTTTACTATATTTAAAGACTGTTGTTCTCTACCGATCCTATTTGACACTACCCGGAGTGTTCAACAATTTAAAAACAATAGAAATCCATGCAAGGAATAAGATATATCTTGGCCGTGTCAGTTGTGTTTTTCAGCTTCCAACTAGCTCCAAATGAAATTAAACCTGTTAAAGATTCATTTAGTGTAAAGGGAAATTGCTTAATGTGTAAAACAACCATTGAGAATTCTGTGAAATCGTTAAAAGGAATTTCATCATTTAAGTGGAACCCTACAAAACAACTTGTAATAGTTAAATTTGAACCAGAAATTATTACTCTTGAAGAAATACAAAAAGCTGTGGCATCTTCTGGCTATGACACTCCTCTTTTTAAGGCTACCGATGAAGATTACGATAACCTTCATCACTGCTGCCAATACGATAGATAAACCAACCCATCTTTAATTAATAAAAATGAAGAAACTTTTACTTATTAGCATTCTTACAGCAATGGCCTTCTCACATTGTTTTGGACAAACCACGGCTACTGACTTTACTGTAAACGATTGCTCTGGAGACTCTTATAGCCTATTCTCTAAATTAGACCAAGGAAAGATTGTCCTGTTGGCATGGGTAATGCCCTGCTCCAGCTGTATTGTAGACCCTCTCAATGCTTATGCATATACCGAGAGTTTTAATGATAGCCACCCCAACAAAATAGATTTCATTATTGTAGATGATTATGCCAATACTCAATGTGGATCATTAGTGACATGGGTAGAACAATATCAAATGCTTAATGCCCGAACTATTGTTAACTCAGCGGTTTCAATGTCTGATTATGGCGTAGATGGGATGCCAAAAATAGTTCTGTTATCAGGAGCGAGTCACCAAGTTTACTTCAATGAAAACAGTTCGACAGAAGGATTTGAAGCTGCCCTAGACTTAGCATTAGCGGAGAATCAAACCGTGGTAGGTGTAGAAGAAATCAAAACTGAATCTCTCTCTCAACTAGTATCATTTCCAAACCCTGCAGCCAATTCGCTTCAGGTATCTTATAGTTTAGACCTGGCGACTGAGGTGAGAATTGACATAATGAATGCTGTTGGAGCCGAGGTACTATCTTCTGAAACCACAGAAAAGTTAGGAAAAGGAACTCACACTAAAACCATGGACCTTACAGATTTGAACAACGGAAGTTATTTTCTTAGAATAACAACGAATGATAGTTCTGAAGTTCTTCGGTTTATGGTTTCTAAATAACGTTTCATTCATGCGCATTGTACTACTCACTTTGATATCCCTTTCGATATCAAGTTTTTCATGGGAACAAGGTTGTTGTTCAGGCGGGTCCGGAAGCCCCATCGCAGGAGGAGCTGCTACTGGGGTGTTACAAAAAAGTCAGATGGAGGTGTCTGGTAATTTTCAAATCAATGAATCCAATAAATTCTTGGCTGGCTCAAAGGATACGTTGGTGGACAAATTTGAAAATCTGAGCAGTTCCTATTTATTTACTCGAGTAGACTATGGAGTAAGCGATAAGCTCACAATATCTGCAGCAGCGGGCTATTTTTTAGACAAGACATTTGAAGAGTCCGAGGGCAAAGAAGTCTCTTCTTCTGGCTTTGGAGACTTGATAGTACTCCCAAGGTATGACATCTTTAATAAGAAGAAAGGTCTCACAAGAACAGAATTAACGCTTGGACTGGGAGTTAAAATTCCTTTAGGTTCTCATATTGATTCTAACCTTGTGAGTTCAATCCCAATAATTGGTGATATTTATACAACATCTCCTCCTACCGTGCAGCCTACAAATGGATCCAGTGATATAATGTTCTATTCGTTCTTTTTAAAGTCATACCAGAATGGAAAAACACGCCTATTTTCAAATGCGCTTTACATTAAAAAGGGATTCAATTCACTGGGAGAGAAGTTTGGCGACTATGGAAGCGTTAGTGTCTTTTATAAAATCGGGTTTCTTAAAAAATGTGGATTTACTACGCAGATTAAAGGGGAAGCGATTGGTAAAATGCAATCTGCAGAACATATAGATTTATTGGCATATTACAATATATATCAAGAATCTACAGGAAGTAAAAAGGTGTTTTTTATCCCGCAAATTAGCTACACGCATGAATCGATCACACTTTACACCACAAGCGAAATTCCTTTATACCAGTATTTAAATGGATCTCAAGTAGCTTCTAAATATCAATTTACAGCTGGGCTGAATTACAGATTCTTCACAAAGAAACCAAAAGTTGTTTCGATTGATCTAGTTCACTAGGTGCAGTTCATCAATTTACGCAGACATCTGTTTAAAACTGTAACAGCACCGCTTCGGAGAAGTTTTATGCAGTACACTGATACTTTCTATTATTGAGTCTTCTGTAAGTAAGGATTTGACATTGGAGTTTGTCCTTGACATATACCGCCTTTTCCCATTCCATAAACCCTTTAGCCAGAGTAGTCTTTTCAAAACACCTCTAGTCACAACCTTTCTGACTAAGTGTTTATCTCTAACGCACAGTACGTTAACTTTATTTTAATGTTTTTTTGTGCCTTTCCTGAAACCTTTAATCAATCAGTCTCGTTAAGTAAGATAGATTCAAGATTAAGAGACTTGAATTGGTTAAAGGTTAATAAAAATTGAATGGTCGGGGTGGTTCCCGACCTTTTTTATGCACTCTAATTTTCTGTAATTTATCCAATTCAGTCAAAAGAAAATTTCTCCAAAAGACCTTGGGAACGAATCAATACAGCAATCTTACGCTCAGAATAACTGCTAAAAAAGATATTTTTCACTTAGCTAGTAAATAAATCTTGCAATTGGGTTCAACTAACCCTATTACAACCCTCAAAAATCCATATTTAGTGATAAATGAAGAACTCCATCTAAGATTTGACCGTCATCTACTCCCCAGCCATAATCTGCTCTCACGAAGTAGCCTAAGATTTTAGCTCTGGCCCCGAATCCATAGCTCCATACTACCGGTTCTCGGTTATTCTGAATGGATACCAAAACAGGATTTCCTGCAGAAATCACTTGGTTAAACTGATTCTCTTCACTGTATGGATTAAACCCATTCCATGCCGATCCCACATCTGAAAAGAGCGTAAACATAAAAGTCTTAGTGAACTCGGAATTCAGCGGCTTCTTACTGAAGAACTTAAATAGAGGCCAACGAACTTCTGAATTTATTACCGCAAAGTTATTTCCGTTTCTACTGTTCTGGAAAAAACCTCTCATCGGAGAAGACTGACTCAGGTAATAATAACCTTGGTCCTGAGCTATTTCTGCATCACCCTGCTTGGCCAGAAGTTCGCTATCCACTCCTCCCAATACATTTAATATTTTTCTATCTCCGAATGAAGTGCTTCCAGCTCCTCGTACAGCCACAGTTAAGTTTCTATAGATATGGGTGTAATGCCTAAAATCCAGCCCGACTACTTGCATTCCCGAATTCTCTTTGGTTGGCTCCTGATAGTACTCAGCGAATACCTTGTAACGTGTTCCCTCCAGTAGGTTGAATCCTCTGGAGCGAGTATTATCATAAACATAAGCTAATCTAAGGCCTGCCATAATATCACGGTCATTTTCTATGCTGGCATTATTTATTTCTGTTGCGTACACCTTAATGTCGTCCAATAGAGCTATGGCTGTCCCTCTTATGCTCCGTACCTCATCTAACGGGTAAGTGAGCTTATAGGCCCCCATTAACATCTGAGATTCGGTTATCCATGGCAAGTTTGGTAAGACGGCTTGGTTTGAAAACCGCTGTACTGAATATTCTTTATCTAGGCGTTTTTTTAGGTTTTGGTAAAAGACACCTCCTTCGATCCCGCTATTGCTAGCGCTCAACCGAACAACTCCTTTTAATTTATGGTCTTCAAATAAATCCGATACCCTAGCCATTCCTCCTATTCCACTCCCCTGATTCAGGTTAGTGTTAGCGCTAAGCGACTGATACATCTGAAACCCTAAACTATTATCCAGCTGAGTGGTCACCTCATCAATAACAAAGTTTAATCGGTAATTTCTGGATTTAGGGAGTTCAAATTTTTTCTCAGCAGTAGTTGAGCTGTCCGAGGAATCCAACATATCCTGAATTCTGACTATCTCTTTTTCTATTTCCACATTTCCACCACTCGCAGAGAACTCATAATTCAGCGGGTCTACTTCCCTGTCTGAGTTGTCGATGAGGATAATCTGTAATTCCCCTACACCTTTCTCTGATCCAGAAATATCTCCGACTTCTAGAGCGCTTTTCCCTAAATCCGTAACCGTTTTTCCATCTTCCAATTTACCCCAGTTGAACTGTTGTCTACCCTCTTTATAAAAGCTGTAATTAAACGTTTTACTCTCAGGGTGAATCTGGTAATTATCGAGCTGAAAGGAATAATTACTCAGTATGGTTTCTTTAGTGAAATACCGGTAATGAATAGTGGTATCTATTCTACTAATAGCGCTATCTACGCTGGCCGCGTATTGGTTTTTAAAATTCTTTCTAAACGAGAGATAACTAAAATACTTGTCCGATAGTGCTTCTGGCTGATCCTCGTCAAACTCTGGGGTTCTAGTAACCTGTTCCAGTGAAGGGTTATCTCCGGGATAGAACAGATAAATGTCTTTTATATTAGAATACACATCCACAGGAACATCTGTTCTTAAGGTGTCATCCGGTCTATTACTTGAAAATATTATGGTCTCAGAGCCAGGCAGAAAACTCGGGTGTAAATCATCATAAATATCATTTGTCAACCTAGTTTGGCTATTTCCTATGACGTAATACATGTATAAGTCAGTCTGACCTAGTGCCACCCCTGAGAATACTATTTTTTTACCATCAGCTGAGTAGCTTAAGTCGATTACTTTTTCTATTCTAAATAATTCTTTCTCTACAGTCTTTTTATCCGTTACGGTGTAGTTATTCAAGTAAACTCTTCCTCTTTTCTCTGTAATAAAAGTAAGCACCTCGCTGTTCGGGTGCCAAGTAGTATTGGGATAAGACAAGTCTTGGATCCTGTCTATTTTATGCTCTTTCTTTATAAGTCTCTTTAACTTTCCCGTTTCTATTTCATAGAGCCATACTTTATACTGGCCATATTCATGTGTTACAAAACTCACATACTTCTCATCTGGACTTCTTTTAAACTGACTGTAGGTGTATTTAGTCTTATACTTCACTGGAATAGCCCCTAAGTATTTACTAAACCTTTTATCTAATCTCCTCCATTTTTTTCCTCCATACCCCAGTATTTCCCAGTTCTCGACCAGTGTTCTTAGCTTTCTGTAGGATCTAGATTTTTCATCGGGAGTTACTGCATCAAACTTGGCTACGGTCTCTTTTCTCTTTTCAGCATCTATTCCTTCCCAAACCTCGATCTTACCAAGCTGCTTATCGGTATAAAGCCTATTTATCTTTAGCTCAGCGTAAGAACCTTCTTCTTGTTTAAATTTAGTTTCCCAGTAGTCCACAAACTTGTAGGATATAGACTCCAAATTCTCCCCCAGCACAAATAAAAACCCATCCTCTACATTTCTGCCTATTTTGGTCATGTATAAGATATTCGGAATCACATTTTCTCCGTACACATCTGCTATAAACTTCCACATAGCATGACCTGAATATTTTACTTGTTCCCCCTGAATATCATTAAATGATTTATAAAGACCTGTTTTTATTCCGTCCCTGATGTACTGATTAGATTCCGAATCCCATTCCTCACCAGCGAAACTTATTATGCCTTCTTTATACCATTCTGGAATACTCAAAAATGTGGAGCTTCTAAGTACATCTTTCCAGTTTCCTCCTAGCATCATTTGACTAAAGAGCACTCTGGCTATGCCTTCTCTTATTTGCGTTGCAAAATGGCCATGGTCCCCATCAAAATACACAAAGAGTTTAGAACCCACTATTTCTGTAGTTCCTCCTATGTTTCCTTGATTATCATCTATAATTCCTAGGTTACTCTGCCTAAAGTCTGTCTGGGTATTGTAGACTATAATTTGAACTCTTTCTTGAAGGGTGAAGTCAAATAGTTTTTCTACTTCTATTTGAGAAATCCCTGCAGATTGCACCGCGAATTCTGCCAACTCTTTCCCTCCTTTATAGAAGTAAACATCTACATAATCAGAGGGATAATACAACCAATCGAAGGATTTGTATTGTACTCTATTCTTACCGAAGTCTTGCTGTGAGCCATTGTAAAATTGGGCATCAGAACTGTGCCAAGCCAAAAGAAATATGATAAATCCCAGGTAACGGTATGTCTTAAAGAGGGTTTTCTTCATTGAATTGGTGTAAATATAACAGATACAGGCTATTTATGTTGTCCTAAAAAAGTAGAAATTCTATGAAGGTTAAAAGTTAATTTAGCGCAGATGGAAATTTTAAAATTCACGTTCGGCCCTTTTTCTGAAAACACTTATGTACTGGTAGATAGGGCATCTAAAGAGTGCATCATCGTAGACCCTGGAATGTATGATTCTGACGAAAGAAATTACTTTAAACAAAGTCTAGACTCTAGAGGGTTAACTCCTGCGCTTCTCATCAACACACATGCGCATATAGATCATGTGATGGGAAATTCTTTTGTTCATGATGAGTATGGGCTGGTTCCTCAGATACACAAACTAGGTGAACTCGTAATGGAACGCGCTGAATCAACTGCTCAGGTCTACGGACTAAACTATGATCTTTCACCGCAAGGAGAAACAACTTTAGAAGAAGGGAAAGATGTAACGTTTAATGGCCATACACTAGAAGTGTTTTTTACTCCAGGGCACTCCCCAGACCATATCGTTCTTTATAACAGAAAAGAGGATTACATAATAGGCGGAGATGTTCTTTTTAAAGGAAGTGTAGGAAGAGTAGATTTACCGGGCAGTGTGCCAGCAGATTTAGAAAAAAGCATACGCACTAAGCTTTACGTGCTCCCAGAAAAAACTGAAGTGCACCCAGGTCATGGACCCGAAACTACCATAGGAGAGGAGAAAACGTCTAATCCTTTTGTATCAGAGCACTCCTCAAGCCTTGGTTAGGCTGAATGCAAAAGTGGACCCTTTACCTACCGCACTCCTTACAGAAATATCATGCCCGTGAGCTTCCAGAATATGCTTGGTTATAGCCAAGCCTAATCCTGTGCCTGCTATGTGTCTACTTCTACTTTTATCTACACGGTAAAAACGTTCAAATAATCGAGGCAAGTGTTCCTCTTCGATGCCTATGCCGTCATCCTTTATTTCTATGAGGATGGTATCATCCATATCATAAAACCTCACTTCGGTATATCCTCCCTTATTCCCATATTTCACCGAGTTTAGGAGGAGATTGGTTAATACTTGTGTGATTTTCTCCTTATCCGCATTTACGAATTCAGATTTCTGATTCGATGATTTTAAGCGCAGCTCTATTTTAGAACTCGCAGCGGCAGATTCTAGTAATTCAAAAACCTCATTAGTGAGATTCACGATATCGAATTTCTCTTTAAGCATTGGCAGTTCTGCTCCTTCAGCGGCAGTGATAGAATCTAAATCTTCTAAAAGGGCCGTCATACGGTCTACACTTTTGGCTGCTTTTTTCAAGAAAAGCTCGTTATGCTGCGGGTCATCTAGCGCTCCATCTAATAAGGTTAGAATGTACCCTTGAATGGTAAAGAGCGGTGTTTTCAATTCGTGAGACAGGTTCCCGATAAACTCTTTCCTGAAATTTTCCTGTATCTGGAGTTCTTCTATTTCCCCAAGCTTATCTTGTGTCCAAGCATGAACATCTTTATTTACTTCTTCGAGTAAATCACTGTCTTTCACTTCGGAATTGAGAATAGTTTTGGTCCGTTTAAAGTTGTTTATGGTTTTGTAAATGACTTTAACCTTTTCCAATAAAAATTTCTCCAAGTAAAAGTTTACAATAAAAAAAGTCACCCCCATAATTAAGAGCACAACTAGTAACATTTTATAAAAATCGGTGATGCTTTGGAGATTTTTAAACACCAGAAACATAACCACTAGTGCAGTTATAGAGACGATTAACGCTATCCTAAAGGCTATACTTTTCGGGCTTTTCACTTGTTTAGTGCTGGAATTTATATCCTACTCCTTTTATGGTGACAAAGTGTTCACTTCCGAGTTTTTCTCGAAGTTTTCGGATGTGAACATCTATGGTTCTATCTCCTACTACGACTTCATCTCCCCATACCGAAGATAATATGTTCTGTCTAGTAAACACAGAACCCGGCTTCGAGTAAAGGAGGTTAAGGAGTTCAAATTCTTTCTTGGGCAGATTGAACTCATTCCCGTCTTTAATCACTAGGTATTTATCTCTATTTATTACTATAGATACATTTTCTTCTGGTATATCTATTTCGGTAGTTCCTCTTCTAAGTAATGCTTTTACTCTACTCACAAGCACCTTCGGCTTTACAGGTTTAGTGATGTAATCATCAGCCCCAGCATCAAACCCAGCTATTTGACTATAATCTTCTCCTCTAGCAGTAAGCATCGCTATTATCACGCCGTTGTGATTTGGGCCTTTTCTTAATGCTTCACATGTCTGCATGCCATCCATTACAGGCATCATTACGTCCAGAATAACTAAATCAGGTTTATAAGAAGTCGCTATTTTTAAAGCCTCTTTCCCATTAGACGCAGTTCGAACTTGGTAACCTTCCTTAAGCAGGTTATATTCTAGTAGTTCTACTATGTCCTGTTCATCGTCTACTAGTAGGATTTTTTCTCCTGACATTTTAACTTCAATTTTAAATGCAAATTTCTGACTTATACGTTAAGGAATTGTTAATCCTATCTTATGGCTAAACCAAAGCTAAGAATACAAGTTAATGAAAATTCAGAATCGAAATGAATTTTCTAACACCCTTTAACTGGCAAGTAAGTGCTTGACCTTATTTACAAATAAAACTGGTGATATGGGCTTGGCTATATATTCATTGGCCCCGTTTTTAAACGCTGCTCTAACCACTTCCCATTCGCTTCGAGCAGAGAGCAATACCACTATAGCGTTTCTTAAACCCGGTTCTTCTCTGAGCATAAGACAAGTCTGCAATCCATCTAGCTGAGGCATCATATAATCCAATATGATGAGTCTCGGGAGGAGTTCGATAGCTTTTCTCAACCCTTCTAATCCATCTTCAGCAGTATAAACTTCGAAGCCTTCTTTTCTTAAGTTATAAGAAAGGAGATCTAAAATATCTCTTTCATCATCTACTAAAAGTATTCTATTATTAGACATGATTCTTTGTTTAGTGGATCACAAAGATGAACCGGAATGATTAAGAATACATGACCCCAGCATTACTATAATATTAGTAATAACAATAAAAAAACGAGCCACTCAGTTAAGGGTGGCTCGTTCAAACTAACTGTAGCACCTATCTACTGCACACAAAATCTTCAAAATCTCTGGCGGTACTACTGAAAGAAAAAGCATCGTAAACTTTCCATATATTTTCTTTATCTAGAACTCTATCATATCCGTGCTTAGCTACTTTAAGTTGGTCACTGTCAAAATTCATAGCTAGAATAAGCTTTTCTAATTGCAACGCGGTAATGTAATTGTGTCTTAACGCCTGCTTAGCTACTCTAATTTTATCACTCGAAAAACAGGCTTTATCTATTTCTCGAAGAAGGAAATTAAATTCACTGAATTCCATGGCACACGCTCCACCATAATTTCCTGTATGCTCATACCCGTATGGCTGGAAATTGGTAGGGTATGCGTCTATGTTACCATACCCTCCGTTACCACCGTTCCCTGGGTGAGGTCTGTTCACATTAGGTCTATTGCCCAATCTGGTTACCCTTAAAACACACATTCTTCTATTTCTATTTACCTCAACGTTTACTCTAGATCTGGCTGGCACATCTAAAAATCCATTATAGATTAATGTTCCACTTCCGGCTTCATTATCACATGAACCATATCCATTTCCTCTTCTTTCTCTGAGCATCTTCACCCTTAATTTTCCAGGCTGGATATCATTAAGTGTAATCGTACCGTTGGATTTATACCTCTGGTGGTTTACCTCTATGGTAAAGGGGTTATTATCCCACGAGCTGATCGTTATGACACTAGCATTTCTGCTGTAATCAGCCGCTAAAATTGGTGATGTAATAATTAATAACACAGCTATTACGAGAGCCGATCTTTTTCCCGAACCCATCTTTTGAAGATGAAGGTTCGTCATTTTGAATATATTTTTCATAATGTCCTCCATTAAATTTCGAGTTTTTAAATGAAAGTCTTTCTTTCATCGATTATCGAATTGGTTCCACATGGAAGGGTTTATTCAAAACGCGTGCCGAAAACGCAAACTACTGAAAAAGAAAAGAATAAGCGATAACTAGTGAGGGGTGATTAGCTTGCTGTTCTATTTACAGCAGCTATAAGCGAGGTGTATTCCTCTGATTTATTCATCCGCTTAGAAAGGTTAAAGATTCTGTATGACGTATGATACTTTAAGAATATAGCCCCACAAAAGACCGTGAAAACGAACCCTACATATACCATCGGTGTATGAAATATACTCCTTGCTATGACTAATAGAATAGCCCAAAACAAGGGTATAATCACTGTACCTATAACTATCTTAGCTGAGGAAGTAAAACAGACATCTTTTACCATTTTACTCGCCAGCTTCTTTCCTATGAAATAAGGAATGGCCGTCACTAAATACCCTACAAAGTATACAGGTGTGAGGAAAAGAAGTTTCTTTCCAAATCTCTTTCGCAGGGATTCATCTGCCGCTAATACGAGCGCGGGCATACCAAATGAGCTATTCTCTAATTCCGTGATTTCTGCATCAGATATATGTCCCTCTAATGAAGATGTATAGTTAACTAATTCAGCTTCAATCGCTTTAAATTCAGGAATACTTCCTCCCTTTTTAGAGAATAGAGCAGACCACTGTCGTGTTCGAAAAACAAATAATTTTCTAGAATATTGCTCATCTGCATTAATGTGAATAACACATTTCTCGAGGGAATCACTTAGACGTCTAGTTAGACCTAATACCATTTTACTCCTGTTCTCTGGAGTTAAATCAAGCTCATCTGCAGTAATTAGCATCTGCTCTCCGTAATGCACAAATCCAGGATAACCAGAATGCATAATATTAGTGAAGTGAAGACCTACCGGCTGAATGATGATTTTATCACATTTACCTGCGTCAAACACATCTCCTATGAGTCGAGCAGCTCCTTTTTTAAATGGCTTTAAATTCTGATCTGGCTGATGGGTTCCTTCTGGAAACAGCGAAATAATCTGATTGTTCTCTAACCTGGTAAGACTCTCTCTGAAAGTAGGAGCATTAGACTCTATGATATTGACTTTATCATGTGGTCTGTAAACGGGCAACATATTTAACCCTGTGAGTACTTTTTTAGCGACAGGATTCTTAAACACATCTGCTCTAGTAAGAAAGTTTAACTGCTTAGGAGAAGTTATGCAGCATAATAAGGGATCCATAAGTGCATTCTGATGGTTAGAGATCAAGAGAACAGGCGCGCCAACATTACAAATCTGAGCTGAGTTTCTAACATGTAAATTTCTGTAAAATAGTCTTATAGCCCAATTTACACATGGCTTCATTATAGCATATAAGATAGAAATTCTTCGCATTAGATGATTCTATATAAACAAGCGAAGATAGGTAGTTTGATTCTACTAGCGTTTCATTTTCTCACCCCACAACTTAGACCCTGACGCTCCAGTTCCTGAACCCTTACAATCCTCTGGTTTACGCTTAGAAAGAAACAGAAACTTAAGACTGAAAATGATAGGTCGGTATCCACTCTCGAAGTAGCGCAGTGTTCCCCTTCCACTATCCCATGGAACTATATTAAGAAGGGGTATTTCTATGCTAGGAACAATAAAGGTTCCCTTCTCAGCCTTTAAACCAAATGAAAGTTTATAGTGCAGCTGCACTTGAAATGGCTTAGGGGAATTGGGAGTAATTTCTGGCTGATTCTTTGGTATAGTTTCATTATTCAGTAGAAACCTATAATCTCCGTTAAAACCAATCCCGTTTTGGATAAAGGAATAACTTGAAATCTGCCAGATATTGTTAAAATTCACATAAACACTTGCGAAATTATCTTTAAATATAGATCTCACCGGCTCCTCCAAATCGCAGGTTTCACAAATGATCTGGCTTTCTTGTCTCCCTGTTAATTTCTTGTAAGCTAACCCATAATCTAAGTGATTGAGAAAGTAAAATTTGTCAAAGAGATGATGCCGGCCTAATTCTGCATACAATCCCAATCTTCCTGAAGATGTGAGCTCTTTGGAAACCCCCTCAACTTCAGTTTGAATCTCTGTGCTTTTCATAGAGGAAATCATATAAGTCGTGCCTGGAGAAAAATGCCATCCAGATTTTTTCATGCCCTGATCATTTAAATTATAGAGTGGTTTCATCTGTCGCTGGGCTGTTGCAGACAGGGAAATTATGGTAATTAAAAAGAGGATTTGATGCTTCATGGGTACTAACTTTAACGGTTATGAAGTTAACTTGTTTTGGTGGTCAGTTAAGCGTTGCAACGCAGAAATACCACCCAATGAATATTTAGAAAGTTATTTCATCTAAATTTGACCGCTATAATGAAGCTTAGAGCAGAAAACTTAGTTAAAAAATACAAGTCCCGAACCGTAGTGAAAGGGGTTTCCATAGAAGTAAACCAAGGAGAGATAGTAGGACTTCTGGGGCCAAACGGTGCCGGTAAGACTACCACGTTTTACATGACTGTAGGGCTGGTAAAGCCTTTATCAGGAAAGGTTTACTTAGACGATAGAGATATTACGTATGAACCTATGTTCAAGCGATCTCAGCTCGGAGTAGGATACTTACCTCAGGAAGCGAGTGTCTTTAGGCAGTTGAGTGTAGAGGATAATATTTCTGCTGTCTTGGAATTAGGCAAGCATAAAAAAGCAGAGCAGAAAGAACGACTAGAAGAACTACTGGATGAGTTCAAGCTTCAGCATGTGAGAAAAAACAAAGGAAACGTGCTCTCTGGAGGAGAAAGAAGAAGGACAGAAATAGCGCGAGCTTTGGCTACTGACCCTAAATTCATATTGCTTGATGAACCTTTTGCTGGAGTAGATCCTATAGCCGTAGAAGATATTCAGCGGATAGTAAGCAAGCTGAAGAATAAAGACATCGGGATTCTTATAACAGACCATAATGTTCAAGAAACACTGAGCATTACAGATAGAGCTTACCTCATGTTCGAAGGCAGTATTCTTAAAACGGGAACTGCAGAGGAACTAGCTGCTGATGAAGAGGTGAGAAGAGTTTATCTAGGTCAGAATTTCGAGCTTCGGAAGAAAGTGTAAACACCTAACGCAACATAACTCCAAGAAAGTTAGTTAAACTATCAACGATTTATGGCCTCCAAGGCGGGGTAGAAAAAAGTCTAAATAGAAGCGCCTTTTTTCTTTAACCAAATGTGATCGATAAATTAAAAAATAACATGAAAAACATTCTTATCATTTTACTATCAATTATGCTGTCATGTGTTTACTCAACAGATGCCTTAGCTCAACGCACCAAGACAAAAGGCTATGACTACAAAGCTCATTCACAGCGCAACTCAAAGCACGCTAAAATTAACGCTAAAAGATTCAAAGCAGCTGGAGGTGATTTAACAAAAATAAAATGTGGAAAGAGGCGCAGAAGTAAAAGCCGCAGGAAATAACGATAGTGTAATAGCGTTTAATAAAGACAAATATATCTAAATCTCCCCCAACACATTAAGCATAGAATAAAGCACCACAGCGGCTAGCTTGGCTGTCTGGTTATCATCATCATATCTTGGAGAAACCTCTGCTATATCTAAGCTTTTTACTTTTCCTGTTCTAAGTATAGCTTTTACGAAGTAGAGCATTAAATCTGGTGAAATGCCAAAAGGCTGCGGGGAAGAAACTCCTGGAGCATGAGCTGCATTTAGCACATCAAAATCAAGAGTCAAATACGCAGAATCATGTGTTTTTAACTGAGCCAACACCTGAGAAAGCACATGGCCTTTGGAGGTTTCGGTAATGTCTTTGGCATCAAAGTAATTTACGCCTAATTCATCTGCTCGTTTATACAGACTTCTCGTGTTCCCGTATGTTTGAGTGCCTATGCAGATGTAATCAAATGGCTTCCCTTCAGTAGCCTGTTTTTCGGCTATCTGATTAAAGGATGTACCAGAAGTTCCGCCATCATTTGTAGGCCTTAGATCTAGGTGAGCATCTAAATTTATGATGAGAGGCGGAGATTGAAAGAGATTCTCAGCATGCATGGCAACGCCTAAATAATGACCAAAGACAATCTCATGTCCTCCGCCTAATACTAATGGAGTAATGTTATGGCTCAGAAGATAATTCACCAATAACGAAAGCTCCGCCTGAGCGCCTTCCATATCCTCTCCTTGACAGATAATGTTTCCTAAATCCAGTAACTCGGAAGTTCTATTGAAATTAGCTGGAAGCTTAGCGAGTTCTGTTCTTATTTTGAATGGGCCTTCTGCTGCTCCCACTCTGCCCATATTTCTTCTTACACCTTCATCACAACTGAACCCTAGAATACAAAACAGTGTTTTGCTGGATTTCTCAGACTCCACTGGGATATCCTCTATAGTCACCAAACGAACTGCCTGATGAAATCTAGCAGCATCTGGATCAGTGGGATGGTCTATCCTCCCAGTCCAAACTTCTGGACTAGTCGAATGGTGGTATTTTAAAATCATCGGTTATAGAGGAATATTCCCATGCTTTTTTCTTGGCATATTCACCACCTTATTTTCCAGCATTTTAAACGCTTTAATAAGCTTTTCTCTAGTTTCATGTGGTTTTATTACCGCGTCTACATATCCTCTTGCAGCTGCATTATATGGATTAGCGAAGAGGTCTGCATATTCTTGCTCTTTCTCCTTCCATTTAGCCTCTGGATCTGCTGCTGCTTTAATCTCTCCTTTAAATATTATTTCTGCTGCTCCCTTAGCTCCCATAACGGCAATTTCCGCTGTAGGCCATGCATAATTCATATCTGCTCCTATGTGCTTAGAATTCATTACATCATAAGCACCACCGTAGGCTTTTCTAGTAATTACCGTAATTCTAGGAACTGTAGCTTCACAGAAGGCATACAGTAATTTAGCTCCGTTAGAGATAATCCCATTCCATTCCTGATCAGTTCCAGGCAAAAACCCTGGCACATCTTCTAACACTAAAAGTGGAATATTGAATGCATCACAAAACCTCACGAATCGTGCAGCTTTATTCGACCCTTTAATATCTAACACTCCCGCTAAATATGCCGGCTGGTTCGCCACTATCCCGACACTTTTCCCTCCTAACCTGGCTAAACCTATTACCATGTTTTCTGCATAATCTTTATGCACTTCCATAAACGTATCTGAATCTATCAGCTCATTTATTACTTCTTTAATATCATACGGTTGATTAGGATTATCTGGGATAATGTCATCTAACTTTTCACGTTTCTCATTAGACAATTCATAAGCCATCTGTGGAGCTTTATCTTCACAGTTCTGGGGCAGATAGCTCAATATATTCCTAACTCCGTTAAGCGTCTCTATCTCATTCTCATGGGTAAAATGAGTAACACCGCTTTTAGTACTATGGGCAGATGCACCGCCTAAATCCTCTGAACTCACTAGTTCATGAGTTACTGTTTTCACTACGTTAGGTCCAGTCACGAACATGTAAGAAGAACCTTCAACCATAAAGATAAAATCAGTCAATGCAGGAGAATAAACTGCTCCTCCAGCGCATGGCCCCATGATGGCGCTTATCTGTGGAATCACTCCACTCGCTTGGACATTTTTATAAAAGATATCTGCGTACCCACCCAAAGAGACTACGCCTTCTTGAATTCTAGCCCCTCCACTATCGTTAATTCCTATTAATGGTGCGCCATTCTTCATGGCTAAGTCCATCACTTTACAGATCTTTTCGGCATGAGCTTCTGCTAAAGAACCTCCTAAAACCGTAAAATCTTGAGAAAACACGTATACCAATCTTCCATTTATTGTTCCGTAACCAGTAACGACTCCATCACCTAGGAAGATTTTTTCATCTAACCCGAAATTGGTGCTGCGGTGCTTAACTAACGCTCCCATTTCTTCAAAAGAGCCGTCGTCCAGCAAGTAATCTACTCTTTCTCTTGCCGTTAACTTCCCTTTAGCATGCTGTGCAGCTATTCTCTTTTCGCCTCCCCCTAGCTTAGATTCAGCTAATTTTTCATCTAGTGCTTTAAACTTATCCATGTGTGCAGATTTTGGGCAAATATACTTCATGAACGTAGTTGATTCATGACGGTTCAAAAGTTTGGTTAACCTCTTGTATCTGTGCAAAATACGCAGTAAATTTGTGCTATGTTAAAGTCATGGCTCAGAAGATTCAAACCTGCTTATTCAGTATATAACTACTTTCAGAAGAGTAGCTTAAAAGGTTTGAATGAGAAGTATAAGTCTATAGGACTAAGTAAAAAGTATTATAATTCAGTAACAGCTAGAGATTTTGAAGGGCTCCCTGAAAAAAAGAACTGGTTAGACGAAAAAAACTCTAGAGACTTGCTTCCTGGAGATGGAATCTTCGAACTTTTCTCAGAAGAACATAAAACCGAACTTCTTAAATGGTCTGATAATGGATTCTCTATCCTAAGAACATTTTTTAGTGAAGATCAGTTAGACAGAGTAAACAAGGATATAGCAACGCTTATAGAAAATAAAAGTGCAGACTGGAGATATGGAAAGAAAATAATGTTTGCGCACAAGCAAGCTGAATCCATAAAAGACCTCGCCCAAAATGGGCCCTTAAAACAAGTTATGCAGATGCTCTTAAGCCAAGAAATAGCGTTATTTCAATCCATCAATTTCTTAGAAGGAAGTGAGCAGAAGACTCATTCTGATTCTATCCATATGAGCACTTACCCTAAAGGGAACCTAATAGCTGCTTGGGTGGCGTTAGAAGATATAGACATAAACCAGGGGCCACTTCACTATTATTCCGGAAGTCATCAATTCCCTTATTTTATGAATGAAGACTTTAAGCATGGTGGTAAGGGAATGCTTTTAGGGAAACGCCCGTATGATTTTTATGAAGACAGTATAGCGGAATTAGTAAAATCTAAGAACCTGAAAAAAGAAGTCTTCCTCGCCAAAAAAGGGGATGTACTCATCTGGCATGCAAACTTACTCCACGGAGGAGAAGAGCATCTAGATAAAAACTTATCTCGTAAGAGCATGGTATTTCACTACTACGCTAAGGAGGCCATTTGTTATCATGAAATCACTCAACGTCCTGCGCTAATTTCGGATTAGTTCTAGTGGTGGATAATGATTTTTTGGCGTTGCAATAGATGCTTCTTATCTGAAATACTTACCATATAAATTCCATTCGGAAGATTCGAAAGAGAGATGGTTAGATCTTCTCGAAAGACTAAGAACTCCTCATAGACTATGCTCCCGAGTGGATCTGAAATAATGACTCCCACTCCGGTATTAGTATACTCCTCAGAATGAATAGTCAACTGATTATTTGCTGGGTTAGGGAATACAAGAAAGAAATTAGTCTTGAGTTCTGCGGTCCCCATGGTGCATGCGGGCACATAAATAGCTAAAGTATCACTCGCCATTAATTCTGTGGTAAAGTAAAACGTCATCCATTGAGCAGCGGCTGTAGTTTCAAACGGAATTTCCTCTCCACTAAAGTAAAAAGAGCCCATGGAAGGAAGGTTTAAGCAAACAAAATCATTCCCATCCAACCTAAAGCAGAGGTCTTCTAAATAACACCCTCCAGAAAAAACCGGGAGTACATTTACAGTATTGTAACATACCTCAGAATCTACCAACGCAGTATCCGATAGAACGTAGCTCTCACCTAGAGAAAGACTTAAATCCTCTGAGTTACAAATACACCCGGCCTCTGGCGGAACATTGCCTAGGCACACTCCGAAGGGATCCAAGGTCGGACTTCCCTCAATATCTCCGCAGTCATAACCCCAAGTTTCACAGTTAAAATCCAGCGCTGCTCCTTGGTTAGGAATACCATCACCCAACTGTAACATCGCATAAGGTGAACTATTGATTCCATGACAATCGCAAATCTCAAAATCGAACTCACAAGAACCGTCATCTTCAATAGCTAGAGCGCTATAATTTAGTGCAGATGTCACCGTACATCCAGATAAACTAGGATTAGTAATAACCAATGAATCTGAGCACAATAAAGAGGTTAAACAAAAAGGGTTGAAAATTTCCCAATTAAAAACATGAGTTCCATAAGTTAGTCCCGACACTGAAGTTTCGGGAATGTCAGGGTTTTCTATGATTAAAATCGACTCTGATTCGATAGTCCATTCTCCAGTATACGCTTCTCCTAAATATAATCCAGAAATCTCATAAAAGAGAGGAACCTCATCTAACGTTGTCATCGAATTACATAAAAGTGGCACTGCCAGTAAATCTTCTATTACTTCAATGGTTTGTGTGCTAAACATGTAATTCCCGCATGGGTCTGCGTACTGCCATCTAAATACATACTCGCCTGGCTCTGTAAATACTACTTGAGCATTAGGATCGAAGCTATTGGAAAAGGAAATAAGCGGCCCAGAATCCTGCACCCAAAAAGGAGAAGCAATCTCAGGCAATGGGTTTCCGCTCAAACCAAATGGCAGATTACTACATAAATAAACAGAGATGTTAGCTCCCGTAGACATGGGATAAAGTTCACTTTCTACTAGTTCTATTTCTACTGTATCTGATAATAATGTGCCGTTACAGAAGGCATTCCACACAAGGGTATTTATTCCTAGGCTTGGAGTATATATAGCGGAAGGATTGGTGGCATCTGAAAAGCTGCCTCCACCCGAAAAAAGCTGCCACGTTCCAGTTAAAGCACACGATAAATCAGCTTGAAGAAGGGTTTCATTGACCCCTCCACAATCTATAATTAGCTTGTCTAAACCGGCTGTAAACGGGCTGCATTCTATCTCCTCTCCCGGGCAAGCAGTAACTGTAATAGTAACGGTCTCTTCTTCATAATTTCCACATAAGTCCTCGTTAGAGATAACGAAGACATTCGTGCCTATGGATAAGTTTGAAATAACCATTGGTTCATCCACCTCCAAGTAGAAACTAGCTTCGCAACCTCCAATTTGTTCTATTGATATGTTATTGTTTTCAGAAGGGATAATCTCATCGTATTGGAAATCTTCCAAGAGACAAAATGTAACAGTAACATCTGTGATACTAGGAAGATCGAAATACTCATCCACAATAATAGATTCAGCTAAATCTAGGTATAAACTTGACCCAACAGATGCATTTTCTGTTACCATCTGAAAATCGGGATTGTATACCGTTCCTTCATGTGTCATCCATACCCTAGCGCCAAAGCCTGAATTATGGCCATTAGCTTTTATTCCAACTTCCATAGCATAATAATAATTAGCTGGCGAGTGATTCACAGACAACTGCGACTCTTCCCACGCTCCCCACCCGGTTAATGTCCCACTGGTTATGATATAATAAGTCCAGTCTAAATACTCGTCTATTACTATCCCAAAATCATCTACGTAAGAGGTAGGAAAACCCTGATTAGACCAGTTAGCCCAATCTGTTCCTGAGTCTAATATTAACTCTAAATCCCAACCAGAGTTAGGGTCATCTATGCTTACTAGATGTACTTGAATCCTGGCTCCAGATTCTCCTGTGCATTTATAGAACGATCCATATTCTGCTAAGGCATTCGTGTTTCCTGCGCCAAACATTCTAAGGTTAACAGGACTAGGGAGACCATACTCGTCATTGAGACCAGGAAATATTTCACATAATTCAGTTTGACCATTCGCTGGAAAAGCGAACAAAAACCCAAGAAAAAGGCCAAGCAGGAGATTGATATAGACTAGAAAGTTCGGCATAAGGTCTCTCAGTAGAAGTGGTAGGTATATACAACCGACTGTCACGTGAGTTTCATGCGTGAAGATAGTAAAGGGGCTGAACTTTCGCGCAGACCCCTTATTTTAATTTCTCTTTTCGTCTATACGTTAAGTATTACTCTTTTCTCTAACCACTGATTATCATCAAATACTCTGATCAAATCCGCCCCTAACCTCGGCTATATATCATAACATTAAGGATTTACCACTTCATTAGAAACTAAGCTTGCTCTAGAGTTATAAGTCTCTACATTAGTCTTAGAAGAGAATCCTGTTAATGTTCAATTCATAGTTTTTCCCAACATACACATTTCAATAAATGGGCCTCCTCCAATAACACAGAAAAAAGAACAAAGTCAAAAATTTCATATTCCGAGGAACTGACACGGACAGTAACATTATCTCATAAGCCGAAACCAAATGAAACAAGTCTGGTTAAATAAAACCCCTTATTCTAGGCGGTTTTATTTTCGCAAGACCTCACGAAGAAAGTAGAATTTTAATACGGTTGGTTTGCCAATTTTATAGAGAAAGACGAATTGAGAAGACATTCGAATACAGGGCATCAGAAGCATTTCCTATATCAGTTAAGGCGTAATCTAGAGTGATATTTTTTAATTTCAAACCAAGCCCAAAGTTTGGCTGAAACGTCCACTCCGAAGTAATCACCTCCTCATTACTAGGTTCTTCTACGCTCAAGTCTATAGGCACCAAACTAGAGGCTTCTTGTATATTTCCTATACCCCCTCTGATAAACAGCTTATCCTTGTAGCCTAAATCTAGCCCAAACGTAGGATCTGCACTAAAGTTATCTGACTGAATAACAGTGTTTCTTCTGCCATCAGCAGTAAAGTTCAAATCTATTTCTGTAACCAGATTTAGATTTTGAGAAATGGCCGTAAGTCTTTTTGCTGCCAAAATTATTCTAGGCAGTGTTACTTCTAATGATTTCCCTGGAATTTCATTCCCTGTAAGGGTGAAGATTTCTTCGACATCTTCTCCTAACTCAGTATTCCAGGAGTTTACTGTAGTAGTAATATCTCTTCCTACTGCTGAAAATCTATACTTTTTATAATCGTAATTGATGGAAGCATCTATTCCAAAACCAAACGCATTAGAAAAATCCCCTATTCTACGGTATATTATTTTAGCGTTCGTGCCAAATGAGACTCCTGTCTTCTTAAGTCTTCGAGCGTAAGAAAAGATGAATCCATAATCAGCTGCAGAGAATGTCGTCACTCTATCGTAATCTAAATTACCTTGCGCATCTATTAGTTGCGTGGTATTAGGGATGTCATCTACTCCAAATCTGATAACAGAAAACCCGACCGAAGATTTATCGTCTATTGATTTAGCTATTCCGATATAATCGTATTTAGCTATCCCTGCAAAATACTCTGAATGCATTACAGCTCCTTGAAATTCATCTTCAATATCTACAAGACCAGCTGGGTTCCAGTATCCTGCATAAACATCATCGGCAGATGCGATGAAGGAGTTGGACATTCCCAAAGCTCTGGCCCCTACCCCGATGTTTAAGAATTCATTACTGTATTTAGGAGTCGCATCATCCGTAGAGCCTGTGCCTGAAGTCCCCCCTCCCTGTGCTAGAGAAGTATAAGAAACCGCTATTGATAGAATAAAGATTAATGAAAATCGCATGTGTACAAATGTAAATACTATTAGTTGTGTGACTATAACTAAGCGGGCAGGGAATTATTGCAACGCGGAGAGAGAATAATATAGTCACTTTTCTTATTCACTTTTAAGCTTAGCTTGTTTTAATGACGTCCTGGCTAACCACTTAGGGAGAACTGCCGCACCTATAAACAGGTAAGGAAAATAAGTAAGAAAACGCCAGATTATAGCCACTAAGGCTACATACTGCGCGCTAATTACAATATTTTCGAAAAAGCCTGCCAGAGCGATCTCAGCTATACCAGCCGAGCCAGGTGTGGGAGATACAAGCATATATACCCACATAATTAACTGCCGCCCGTAAACAAACAACTGGTCTATATTCCCCATAAACGCCATAATGACGAAATTCAAGGTTAAGAACCTGGCTGTCCAACTAATGATGGTAGAACTAAATGCCTTGAACCAAAAACTAAACTTTTTTCGTTTCAATTCAGCAGAGCTGATGATAACGTCATTCCCTAGTCGAACTACATGCCTTATCCATCTTCTTAAAGGTTTCCAAGAAAAGATGTTTATCAAAATTTGTTTAAAGCCTTGGGGGAAGAAAAATAATGAGAGTGTAATCACCAAAGTAAGGAGGCATAAAAAGCCATAACCCAGCCAAAAGACATTAGTAATATAAACTCCTTCATACCCGAAAACACTATCAGGAAATAAACTGGTGCTTCCTGCCAACAACAGCACTAATGGTACCATAATTATGTAGAAAAGCTCATCCATAAGAGCTGTAACAAACATGGTAGCCGTACTTTTTCCTAGAGAAAGTCCTTCTCTATTCATAATAAATATAGCGACTCCGCTACCGCCTACTACGCTTGGTGTTAAGGCAGAGGAGAATTCCCATAACATAATAACCTGAAAGGCTTCTTTCCAACTGAAAAATTTATCTGTAAGAACCCTAATCCTATACATATATCCAAAGTCTCTCAGAAAAACAGTGAAAAGTGCCAAAAAAAGGCAGAAAAAAACGGATGAGTTCCAGTCAATTTGGAGAATCATACTTTGTACTGAGTCGAACACATAATCTCCAGATTCAGAAACTACAAATTCAGCGGGTACAATGGTGTCTACTACTCCGTTATTATTGGAGTCCTGCCACTCATACTCCCCTTCTCCCTGTGTTACTTTAAAAAATCGTTGCTCTCCTAGTGAGCTAACTAAAAGGTACATGGCTGCACTCAACCCCAAAACCAGAGGCAGAATCATCTTCCTCCATGAAAGTGATTTTCGTATGTCTGCTTCTTTACGCTCCATGAATCGCGAATATAGGTATTCCCTATTTTGGAACTGTTTAAGAACGTCTATTTACTCAAAATGTAATGGGATTGAAGAATCAGAAGATTCAAAAAAGATTATCTCATTTGGTTCGTCTGTGCTTTGTAATTTGACATTACAGCTAATGCTCGCAATATAAACGTCATTAATGTTAGATTCTTCAATTTGATCGACAGAAAACCAATCGGAATCCTCATCAAAAGTGGAGAAAAATTCCACTCCACTTGGACTTGTATAACTCAATGATACGCTTTGTGGGTAAACAAGATCCGGAGAATTGAATTCTTCAAAATCAAATACTGGCACACATAACCCTTCAGGATTTGATGGGTATATAACCCATATGTAATTTTCAAAATGAGTACATTCTGAAGGATTGACACTTTCAATGGAAAGTGAAAAAGAGGGGGAGTCTTTCTGGACATAGTTATTGAGATCAATCGTCAATTCACTTCCAAAAAGCAAAGGCAACATTACACCATCATTATTTATCGAAACGTTTCGCATACCAGAGCCTTCAGACAATTGTATGGTTAACGTATTGTTTAAAAAAGATATTATAGCGGGCTCATGGCAGATTTCTTGGAATTCGTTAACATAAAAATCACTATGATAAGAACAATAGCCAGCCCCAAAGTCCACAGGAATATATTCCCATTCCAAACGATAATTCCCCTCATCTGCATAGAAATTTGATTGATTCAACAGCTCTACAGGTTCGTTCGTTTCGTAATTCACAATGTTCAAATTCCCTTGAGGAGAATCAGAACTATTTAAAGTGAAATTTGCATTGTTTGCCTCTTGAGGGTTTAAAGAAATGACTTGATATAAATCAAGGGGAAGCAGCTCAAATAACAAAGCTTCCGGTGAATAAATCTCTGCCCCTGTTATGTTGAGCGTGAAGTTCTCTAAGCAAGTATCACACCCGAAAGACGCAAACTCAGTGGAAAACTCAGGTAACTCATCTATTATTAAACTGGACTCAGGATTTACAACTATCCCATCCGGCCCTGCTGATAAATCAAATTCTTCCCCATCCATACTCCCATTCATGTAGAAAGCAACTTCGGAAAACTCATCCTCTGGTAATTCATTCACCTGACAAGAAGCCAAAATCAAACTTCCAAGAAAGATATGTGCTAATCGTATCCTCATTTTATTGCTCTAGATAATCCTATATTAATTTTACTGTTCTTATCCTTTTCATTGGATTTGAAAGCATCATCTGAACTGAAATCAGACAAGCCATATTGCAAACCAACTTGCAAACTGTTTCGTTCAGAAAACCAATAGTTTATTCCTACTCTCGAATACACCATTAGCCTGTTAAAGGAGGTGATATATCCTTTTCCCGCGCTAGAGCTGAGTATAGTACTAGAATTGTTTTTCACCAGATGCTCTTCTAGATTGTTGCTCGCTGTTAGAAGATACGAAAGACCTAAACCACTGCTCAATTGTACTCTAGGAATAGGTCTAAAAACAAGATTAAGTGGCACATTAATCAAGTGGATTTTTTTGGTGTGAACCGTTGTAACGTTTGACTCAAATCCCAGTCCATAAACTGTTTGTGCGGAGCTGACAGGTAAATCTATATCTTCAATTGACGAATACTCCACTGATGCGCTTACAGAAACATTTCGGGTTAAAGGGCATTGGTAATCTATTCCATACGTAGGACTCAATTTCCCAAACTTATTACTTCTTCCGAACTCTGCCCAAGGACTTACAAGAGCCTTCAATGCTAAAAATTTAGACTGCATTTTAAAGCCCTTTTTTCCAATGAAGATCCTATCTCCTTTCAAAATCCCTTGTCCATGGCTCATTTTTAATAATGAAAATGTTTTTGTAAGGGGTGCTAAGCATAAAATGTTTGACAAATCTTGACTCAGTCCTTTAACTTTTAACACATTTGGATCGTAAAACTCAGGTTTTTCTGTCTCACCAGCAGCATCGATTTTCCTATTCTGAACTGGATAAACAGGATTGTTTAAAGTAATTTTTTTGGTTAATACTGTTTCCAAGTTCTCTTCTAACACATCAAGGGTAGAAGTTCTGCTATTAGAATTTTCAATTTTAATGTTGTTCTTCTCTGACAATTTATTAGAAGACAACTTGAAAACTTCGTTTTCTGGATTTCGAATTAATTCTTTTGATGTTAAAGTTGTTTTTACCTCTGTTTTCACACGAGAATCTAAACTCTGAACTTCTTCCCTAGGGGTGAATTCACTTGTAACTTCAATATTCTGTTGCACCGCCAAAAAAGAGATGACAATAAGCACTGTCAATGCAGAAAAAGCCCCTCCCCAAGCTACTCTTCTTCGCTTAGCTTCATGAGCTTTTATTACACTCAGTGCTTCTTCCCATCTAGCATCGGAGAAATTCAGTTCTTCAGGGAAACTGTTTAAATCGTTATGTAAATCTTCAAAATTCAACTCTTATGCTTCTTTTTTTACTGCCCATTCTCTAAGTTTCTGCTTTGCAATGGAGTAATGCCACTGGCTTGTACCTTCAGAAATATTTAGCATCCTCGCTATTTCTTGGTGTTTATATCCATCAAACGCGTACATATTAAATACTCTTCCTGTTACGTTTGGTAAATCTTTGGCCTTGTCTTTTATCCATTCAATTTTATCCTGTTGCATGGAATTTAATACAGGGGCAAGTTGGTAATTTGGCAATTCTTCGACTTCTCTAATTTCAATCTTTGCCTTATAGTTTTTTTCCTTCCTGATTTGATCAATTACTTCATTAATTACAACTCTCCTTAACCAAAGCTCAAAAGGTACTTTAGTTTTATATTTTTTCAAGTTAATTAACGCTTTTAAAAAACCTGCATTCAAAAATTCTATGGCCTCTTCGTTGTTTTTAGCATACCTCCAGCAAATGGCCATCATGAAATTGTAGCATGACTGGTAAAGCTCATTTTGTGCTTTTCTGTCTTTTTTAAGACACTTCTTTATAAGCTCTTTATCGTATTGAATCAATTTTTAATACTAAAAGTCAAGGATGAAAAGCAGCCTTCACAAATTTACAAATCGCGGTGAAAAACTTAAAATAAATTCAAAAAAAGCGGAAACTTATGCTTCCGCTTTTAATTAATTATTTTATCATATTAATTCTTAACGAACCTTTCTGATACTATCACACCGGATGAACTTATTGTGGTAATATATATTCCCGCCTCTAAATTTTCAACATCCACTTGAAATCTGTTTTTTCCCGAGATAATATTCTGATCTTTACTGTAAACAACTTGTCCAAGGCTATTAAAGATCTGTAGAAGAGAGTTAGACTCAGTATTGCTATCAACAATCACTTCAATCATGCCTCCTTCCTCAACTGGATTAGGGAAACAGACAAGGTTAATTAAGACATCAAAAATATCCTGAAAGTTATCTTCATTGAATTGTCCTCCACCTGAGAATTCTTCAAATAAATTGTATACCTCATCTGCAAAATCAGAATCAAAATTATCAAACCCTCCGTTTGCATTTCCGTATTCACAAGAACCGTCATTCATATTTGCCTCAAGATTATAATTTGTTGCATATAAATCTGAACATCCATAAATCAAACCTTCACACTCTGAATTTAATGCGAATGACTCAAAACCAGAAGCCCCGTCTGATAAGGTCGCTTCAAGAAAAACTCCATTAGAATTACTAAGTGAAATTATATTTCCAGACCATCCATCACCAAATGCGTCGTTCATAAATAGAGTATAGCATCCATCTGGAAGACATACATAAGACGGCTCATTGTTAGCAGTTCCTGTAGCGTATTCTACCTCATTGTCAGTAATAGACCATGACACTTCACTTTGCCATGCACCAAGTTCAAATTGGATAACAACCTCATTAAGAGCACAAGTAGAATCGTCACCTTCCTCATCCTCACTATACAGACATGAACCATCATTAACTGTAGCGGTATCGTCATAGTTGAGTGCGTTTGAGTCCGTACAACCAAAAGCTACTTCATCACAATCCACTATTGCTTTCCCCTCAATGTCTAAATCCCAAAATCCACACGCTAATTCACAAGCATGAATTTCAAAAACTTCATCAAACCAACTTACGCATATGAATTCTTCAGATTCCCAATCACAATCACAATCATTCCCCCAATTTTCATATTCACATGAGCCATCATTATCTGTAGCAGTTTCGTCATAATTAAGTGCGTTTGAGTCTGTGCAGCCAAATACTAAGTCTTCACAGTCGATAATTACAGGTTCTATAATTTCAAGAGTGATTGGATCCCAGGTAGTAAACATCCCGCACTCGACCATACACCATGGCACCGTGATTGTCTGTCCAAAGTCAGTCACCACGCAAACCACTTCATCCGAAACGCAATCGCAGTCATTAGTATTCGTATATTCACACGTTCCGTCGTCAGCAGTAGCCGCAGGATTATAATTGAAAGCTATAAAATCAGTGCATCCAAAAGTTTCTTCATTAGAATCAAAACCAGTAAGCTCATCAATTGAAATGCAAGATTCATCGCCTAAATTAACGATTAATGAATTTCCTTCAAGGTCTTTGAAATCGGGATATTGTATACAAAACTCTTCGTCATTATTTACAGAAATTAAAATAGGGATATACATTAGAGTTTCACCAGTGGTACCAGCGGGTATATAGTATTGGGCTGGGAACATATTATGATAGCCATATAAAGTTGCCCCTGAAAGAGATGACATGGAAAAATCATACTGCTCTACTAAACCACCATATGGCACATCTAAGCCCATGCTATTATAATGAGTAATACCCATTCCTACATAACTAATATCTTCATCAGTTGTAATCCCTATTTCCAATGTTCCCAATAAGTACTCAACACCGGAATAAGACGTGATATATTCATTTTGAGTAGTTAGAGATTCAATCGTTAAATCCACATTAGCGCTTGCTCTATTTACAAAGAGTAAACTAATCATGGTGATGGCAGAATATTTTATAATATTTATCATTTTTCTTTTTTTTTAAGTGATTTTAAATGTCTTGCTATAAACACGTACATCACAGCCAAAAACTTGGTTAAAATATAAAAATAACTCTTAAGTATCTTATAATCAACCCCAAACTTTTGTTCCCTCAGAACAATTCTGACAAATCTCTATAGTGCTTCTGCCTTTTAAAACTCCTTTTCTGAAGGCATTATATTGATTTCCCAACCACACTTCTTTAAAGGATAATTCGTTGACATTACCCATGGCATGAGTAGCGTCTTTGTCAAAACAGCATGGGACAATCTTTCCATCCCAAGTTACAACGCTTCCTCTCCACATTCTCCAACACTGGTTTTCTAGCTTATTT
>Ga0114995_10000265_pt1 | contig 35838 bp, 29 predicted proteins | sample ArcticOcean_MG_C_11_FD_87038 | JGI IMG/M metagenome (GOLD analysis project Ga0114995, IMG submission 87038) | Marine microbial communities from western Arctic Ocean - ArcticOcean_MG_CB2_154 | ecosystem: Environmental > Aquatic > Marine > Oceanic | place: Arctic Ocean: Canada Basin | collected... | reverse complement strand
GATTGATAAGTTACCCAATAATGGCCTGAGATGAATATGTTTAATTTTACTTTCGACTAGCCAGTCTGATAGCGCCTCGGCAACGCGGTATATTTCTCCCTGTCCGGGTAAAAAAGCGAGCAAACTACTGTGTGGGTTGTCTAACAGCGCTTGTTTGATTGTCGCCACCATGCGATCGACTATACGTTCTTTTGGTTGACTGGCACGGCCGTAATTAATGGCAACTGGATACGACTTACCTGCACTGCTAACAATGACTGCATCGTTTAATAATTGTGCGATCGCTTGACTATCAAGTGTGGCTGACATGATGAGTATTTTAAGGGGAGATTGGTTATCTCGAAAAAGTGTTCGACCCTTTAGGCATAAACTCAGGGCCAGATCTGAATCCAAATTACGCTCGTGAAATTCGTCAAAGATCACTAACCCAACCTCTTCAAGTGACGGATCTTGTTGTAACATTCGAGTCAATATGCCCTCGGTGATCACTTCAACTCTGGTCTGATTGCTCACCTTGGTATCAAGTCGCATCCGGTAACCAACAGTTTGGCCAGGTAACTCATTGATTAAACTTGCCATTCGGTGTGCGGCTGATTTGGTAGCAATTCGACGTGGCTCTAACATAAGTATTTTTTTACCCGATAACCAGCCTTCGTCTAATAGTGCGAGTGGAACAAGTGTTGTCTTTCCAGCACCAGGTGGTGCTTCGAGCACAACTTCATCACGCTCAGACAGGCACTGTTTGAGTCGGTCTAAACAATCTTCAACGGGTAGTCCAAGACGGATCAAAAAATATAACCTTCGTATTTCTAAATTATTAGATTAAAAAGGCAGTAAAATACTAGGGTATTTTGCTGCGCTAATGGCAATATGATGAGCATAACTGGTGGCATCAGTATTTGCACTGAGTCATATTAATTAGGGGTAGAGAATAATTAACATTGCGATCCTATTTGCTTTACTCAGTCTGATTTTCGGGGGGTTGAATGAAATAGTATTTAAGCGATATAACACAAAATCTCGATCACGAGGTATGCTGATAGCGGGCATTGGCGTCGTCTGGACCGTTCTGTTGTTTCTCGACCTTTCGATAAGAGGAGAAGTGCTCCAATTTAATAACGCGACCTGGGGCTATGGTATTAGTGCTGGCATTAGTGTCGCAATCGCCAATATTCTATTACTTGAATCACTTCGTCATATGGAGGTCAGTTTAGGCTCGACAATTTATCGACTCAATACCATTGCCGTTGTTTTGTTATCGATTTTGCTGCTGGGAGAGTCAATTACTTTGATCAAGTTGGCGGGCATTGGCTGCGGCATCGTTGCGGTGCTCTTTTTGTATCAACAACAACATTCGGATGGTTTGCACGCGACACTTAAAACTGGCTTAATTATCGTCGTGGTTGGTGCACTGTTGCGCGCTGTTTATGGCATTTTGACGAAGGCTGGGTTGTTAAACGGTGCCAATACCGATTCACTAATGTTGATATCGGCTATTTGTTGGATTGTGTCGGGTTTGATTTACGCCATAGGCATTGAAAAGCAATATTCTTTAACGCGTGAAAAGCTGGTTTATTCTGTTGTGTCAGGCTTATTGGTTTATGGAATTGTTAGAACCCTGGTGATGGCTTTGACTTTTGGAGAAGCCAGTATTGTGATTACGATTGCCAATATGAGTTTTTTGATGGCATTATTAGTCGCAGTGATTTTGAAGATGGAAGCTCTCAGCTGGCGAAAAGTCATTGCGATGTTTTTTGCTGTGAGTGCGATCGTTTTGCTGAGTTTAGCGTAAAATGACACGCTTGGTGAGGTGCAAATGAACATAGTCAGCTATAACATACAGTTTGGTCGAGGGTTGGATTATCAGGTTGACTTGAAAAGAATTTGTCAATCAATCGATCAGGCTGACATTATTTGTTTACAGGAAGTTGATGTCGGTTGGCAACGTAGCGGTAGTGTCGATCAGGTCAAAACAATCTCAGAAATATTGCCACATTACTATGCTGTTTTTGGTTCAAGTTTTGATGTTGACGATAGTGTCAAAAATACCGATGGAACCATCATTAATCGGCGGCGCCAGCATGGCGATATGATCCTTTCGCGGTGGCCAATTGTTAGTAGCCGAACCTTTAATCTGCCTAAAACGCATTATGATGACAAATTTAATATGCAGATGAGTTTTGTTGAAGCAGTGATTCAAACAGAAACTAGGGCGATTAGAGTTTATAACTTTCATGCAGGATATTTAAAAGTAGAAGAGCGCTTAGCTCAAGTCGAGCATTTGGCCAGGGTTTATGGCGAATCACCAAAACAGTTCGGTGCCTGGAGTGGCAAAAGCGATATCGATGGTGATGACTGGAATAATAAGGCAGCAGCACCACCCATGCCGAGCAGTGCCATTGTCTGCGGTGATTTTAATTGTACGATTGGTTCGGATGAATATAGCTATTTGTTAGAACACACCGATCTAGTTGATTGTTGGCAGGTAACAGATGTTGCGCATATTAATCAATCTACATTGAAAAATGATATGACGGGCGACATTCAAATATCAGGAAAGATTGACCATATTTTTGTTTCTGCTGATTTGGCTGGAGACATTCATCAAGTCAAAATTGATACTGAGGCTGATGGATCAGATCATCTCCCCGTCCGATGTTGGTTGAAAAATGAACGCATCTGATAATAAAATTTAAACGGTGCATTATCAGAAAGAAAAGGCTAAGTGTCTTATTGATGTTTTTTGCTGATTAACGAAGTTGTTTTTAATCAGGCAGGCCGGCCTGTTTTAACAAACCAACAAAGTGATCAATCTCGCTGGTTTTTTTCATTGGTAGGATGTAACGAACATCAGTACAATTTAAATTTGGGAATGTTTCTAATGCTTTTCCTATTTGGGCCTTAGCTTCCTGGTCACGACCCAGTGCCATATAAGTGGCTGCAAGAAGAGCACGAAACGTTGATGCATCTTCACTGGCATTGACCAGCCGTTCAAGGTAAGGGACTGCTTCGTCATAGCGACCGAGCATAAACAGAGCACGACCTGGCGCGATTAAATACCAGTGCGGGTGATTAGGATTATGTCGGATTGCGATTGTGACTTCTTCCAGTGCCTCCTCTGATCGGCCGATAAAATTATAGATGGCTGCACGCATGGCACGACTGTCTGCACCGTTTGGATTTAACTCGATAGCGCGATCAATCGCTGAAACGGCACGATCATGGTTTTGCCGGAAAAGTTCTGCAAAAGCTAAAATTGCGTGCCCCCAAAAATCAGTTCTGTCGCAGGCAATGGCTTTGAGTGAACCCTGATGGGCTAGAGCCAAATCTTGTTCAGGTTCTGCCGACCATCCAGACCACAAACCATAAAGTCGGGTCATTGCCAGTAACATATGACCACGTGCATAATTTGGGTCAAGTTCCAGAGACTTTTTTGCTTCAAATAAGCTGGTCTCATTATCAGTTTTATTGAGTTGATATAGGTAGGCAAGACCTCTTACATAATGGTCATAAGCCGCCATGGTTTGAGGCGAACGACGAAGCGCTCGATTAAAATTGGTTGAACGAATTTTTTCTAATAGCGTATTCATTATTACATTGGTTAAATCATCCTGTACTTCAAAGATATCTTCTAACGAACGATCATACTTTTCAGCCCAAACATGGTGATTAGTCTCCCCTTCAATTAACTGTGCACTTAAACGAATGCGGTTTCCTGATCGCCTGATACTGCCCTCTAACACATACTTAACACCTAAATCTTTTGATACTTCGCGCAAATCCGGCGATTGGCCCTTATAGGCCATAGTCGAGTTACGGGCTATTACAAAAATATCCTTGTCACGTGACAGCTCAGTGATGATGTCTTCAGTAATACCGTCAGCAAAAAACTCCTGGTCTGGGTCTATACTCAAATTTTTAAATGGCAGCACAGCAATTGATGGTCTCCCTTCGATCCCAGAATGACTTGCACTCTGAGTCTGTTCTGCTGCTTTATCAGGGTGCCAACGATAGATACGAACTGGTTTTCCAATATTTTTGAAAGTTTCTTCACCGCCATCAACAAAACTAAAGTCGATTTTACTGGCAATTTGTTCATGCACAAAAGATGAGATGCAAACTCCTCCAGGTTGAGCCGCAGCTTCTAAGCGTGCGGCAAGATTAACGCCTTCGCCATAGATCTCGCCTCGATCGAGCATGACTTCACCGAGATTGAGACCTATTCGAATTTGAACTTTTTCGCTGTCTGACTTTTCACCATTTCGGGTTGATAATTCTTTTTGAACTTCGATAGCTGTATCAGTAGCCGCAATGACGCTTTCAAATTCAGCAAGAATTGCATCACCTGAATATCGTAATACGGTCCCACCTCCGTTAGAGATAGCCTCACTGGCATAATCTAAAAAATCCATAACCCTGAGATGTGTGCCGAGTTCATCTTGATGAGTTAATCGGCTATAGCCAACAATATCTGCATATAATATTGTTGTTAATTTACGTTTGATCGGAGATTTTAAAATCGACATCCAAACATCCTATTTAGATTGATAATTATGTAAAACACATCGGAACGATTTGTTGGTTAGCCCTTAGCAGAAGATGCTGTTAGCTAATCGTGATGAAGGATGTGAAATTTATAAAACTATTATACCTGTTTTTAACCAACCTTTTTGCTTACTATTTTGATCCTAGTGTGGTGCTAAATTATATTCAATTCTTCCTGAATATTTTTTTAAATCTTAGCGTTATAGACCGAGTAAATTGACATACCTACACGAGGGCGCACATCGTGCAGCTCATAATGTTTCAATTAAAGGTTCGATTGGCATCTGCAACGATTAAAAGCTGCCTAACCGAATAATAATTGGGATGATTAACATCTTGCTTACCATCAAACCGAGAATCGCCACCATGGTCGAAAAGTCAAAGCCACCCATTGGCGGTAGGCGTTTTTGAATGGGACTCAGTATGGGTGTAGTAATAGTACTGACTAAACTAATAACGGGATTATTTTGGCCAGGGCTGATCCAACTGATGACGACTTGGATGATAGACGCAACCAAAAAAACACTGATAAATAACGACACTAGGTCGGCAATACTATAGATGATTAGGCCTACGTAGCTGACGAGGCCAATCGGTGCTGGCACGTCAGCAATTGCAACAACGGGTATGTCGAGAAAGCGTAACAATATGAACTTGGCGTAAATAATGATAAGGCATAGCACGATTGAGGCGCTGTCTTGACCTAACATGCTGGGCACGAAACGACGTAATACTGTCAATGGCGGCGTGGTCATTTTAACAATGAACTGTGACACCGTATTGTAAAAGTCAGCGCGTAACATTTGCAGGATAAATCGAAGCATCACTAATAAAATATACAAGTCAAATAGTGTTGTAATTATGAATGCGAGTGGTGAGGTAAAGTAATTAGAACCCATATTGAGACTCGTTTATTAATTTAGAGTGATATTATAAAACTTTGATTTTTGAATGTTAATTCATAGTGACATTGATCTTTAGGATCGGTCTGATAGTTCGCTTGCAAGTTCGATTGATCGATCATGAGCGGCCTGCGTTGCTTTATCGACTAATGACGCTAGATTGTTTTTTTGGAATGATAAAATTGCCTGTTCGGTCGTGCCTTTGTTAGAAGTGACTTGAGCACGAAGTTCCGCCGTATCTCTACCTTGAGCCATTGTAGCTGCACCGAGTGCCGTTTGTTGTGCTAGGACTTTGGCAGTTTCGGGCGGCAAACCCAACTTTTCAGCTGACTGCTGTAACAGTTCGATAAAGTAAAAAAAGTAAGCGGGTCCACTGCCAGATATTGCAGTCACTGCATCGAGATTGTCTTCTGTTTCAACCCAGACTGAAAGACCAACCGCATTGAGAATGGTTTGTGCTGACTCTTTTTGTGTCGAGTTAACCTGATTATTGGCAAATATTCCTGTTGCGCCCAGTTGCACTAATGCGGGTGTATTAGGCATGCAACGGACAATGCTCTTATTGCCTCCCAGCCAGCGATTGATGTCACTTTCACGAACCCCAGCGGCAACGCTGATGAAAAGGCATTCAGGCTTTGTATCGCATTGTGCTAATTGTTCACAAACAACTTGAAGTGCCTGGGGCTTGACAGCGAGTATGATAATGTCGGCCTCAGCACAAACCTGCTTAGTTTCAGTAGTGGTTATTATTCCGAATACTTCAGAAAGGTGGGTTAGTTGATTCTGATTTAAATCACTGACAGCAATATTGGCTATTGGATAGTTGTTGCCAATCAACCCCCCGATTAGGCTGCTAGCCATATTACCGCCACCGATAAAACAAAGTTTTTGATTCAAAGTCGTTCCCCAAAGATTGCTGTGCCTATTCTAATGAGAGTTGAACCTTCTGCAACTGCTGCTTCAATATCTTGACTCATTCCCATCGACAGAGTATCGCATTCTATTGCATTTTTTTGCATTTCCTCAAAAGCCTCGCGTAATTTCGCAAACGGCTTACGTTGTGACTCAACGCTATCACTTGGTGCTGGAATGGCCATTAAGCCCCTTAAACGTATATTGGGCAGCTGACTAATTTGTTGACTGAGAGCCGGTAATTGCTCAAGTGCAATACCCCCCTTAGTGTCTTCAAGATCAACATTAACTTGAATGCAAATATTCAACGGAGGAAGTGAGTCTGGGCGTTGTTCGCTGAGTCGCTTTGCAATTTTCAAACGGTCGACACAATGGACCCAATCGAAATTCTCAGCTATAACTTTCGTTTTATTGGATTGGATTGCACCAATAAAGTGCCAGCAGATGTCGAGATCAGCCAGATCCTGAATTTTTTGTTGGGCCTCCTGTAGGTAGTTTTCACCAAAATCTCTTTGGCCACAGCGATAGGCTTCTCGAATATCGCCTGATGGTTTTCTTTTGCTGACAGCAAGCAAACAGATGTTCGATGCTGGACGACTATAGAGGTCAGCTGCATGGTTTATCTGGCTTTTGGTCTGATTAAGATTATTTTCTGTGTTCTGCATAGGGTTTGCTATAGTTTGTTGACGGAAGAAAATATTGCAATATGTCTGTCTGACCTAAGGGTTCTAGCAATAAAGCTTAGTTAAATTATCTAACGATCGGATATTAATAACTTATGCCAGATAAGTCATCACGATCTTTAATTAAAAAAAGGAAAAAGGATTCATGGATATAGCTCAGCTTCTCGCTTTTGGTGTAAAACAGAGTGCTTCAGATTTACATCTTTCTGCAGGATTGCCTCCTATGATCCGAGTAGATGGCGACATTCGTAGAATAAATGTGCCCGAAATGGACCATAAACAAGTGCATGCAATGATTTATGACATCATGAATGATAAGCAACGTAAAGACTATGAAGCGTTTCTGGAAACTGACTTTTCTTTTGAGATACCCGGGCTAGCGCGCTTTCGGGTTAATGCTTTTAATCATAATCGCGGGGCTGGTGGTGTATTTCGAACTATACCCTCAAAAATTTTAAACCTTGAAGAGTTGGCTGCTCCCAAAATATTCCAAACAATTGCAGAGTATCCTCGTGGTCTTGTTTTAGTCACAGGACCCACTGGGTCAGGGAAATCAACCACGCTTGCGGGCATGGTCGATTATAAAAATGACCATGAGTATGGTCATATTTTGACGGTCGAAGATCCTATTGAATTTGTCCACGAAAGTAAAAAGTGTCTGGTTAATCAACGAGAAGTGCATCGCGATACGTTGGGGTTTAATGAGGCATTAAGGTCGGCACTACGGGAAGATCCCGATACGATTATGGTCGGTGAAATGCGAGATCTGGACACAATTCGCTTAGCGTTATCGGCGGCTGAAACAGGTCATCTGGTTTTTGGAACTTTGCACACGAGTTCTGCTGCCAAGACAATCGATCGTATTGTTGATGTCTTCTCTGCAGCAGAAAAGTCAATGGTTCGATCGATGTTGTCAGAATCATTGAAGGCCGTTATATCACAAACATTATTAAAGCGAATTGGTGGTGGTCGAATTGCTGCGCATGAAATAATGCTTGGGACACCGGCAATTAGAAATTTAATTCGTGAAGATAAAGTGGCACAAATGTATTCAGCAATACAAACAGGCCAAAATATAGGAATGCAAACACTTGATCAGAATTTAAAAGGGTTGTTGGCACAAGGATTAGTGTCTAAAGAAGAAGCCAAGAAAAAAGCGGCTCATCCAGATCAACTGTAGAGACCAATTTAAAAAGTAACGGCACAAAGCACACCTAAGGGAAGTTTGAATGGATCGTAATAAGGCGATAAGTTTTATGCATGATTTAATGCGAATGATGATGAGTATGGATGGATCAGACTTGTTCATCACCGCAGGTTCACCCCCTGCGATTAAAGTAGATGGGAAAATCACCGTCGTATCGAAACAAAATTTGTCACCAAATCATACTCAAATGCTGGCTCGGTCGATAATGAATGACAAGCAAGCGTTTGATTTTGAAGAGTCTCAAGAGTGTAACTTCGCAATTGGCTTGCCTGGTGTGGCTCGATTTCGTGTCAATTCTTTTGTGCAGCGAGGCAGCGTTGGGCTAGTATTGCGAATTATTAGTTCCAAAATCCCTACTTTTGACGAACTGCACCTACCGCATATTTTGCAACAAATTGCGATGGCCAAACGAGGACTAGTTATTTTTGTGGGTGGCACTGGTTCGGGTAAATCAACCTCACTAGCGTCGATGGTGAACTATCGTAATAAAAATAGTTACGACCATATCATTACTATTGAAGATCCTGTGGAATTTGTTCATGACCATATCAACTGCCTAGTGACACAGCGGGAAGTAGGTGTCGATACCGAAACCTATGGCATGGCGCTGAAGAATACCTTACGTCAGGCACCTGATGTTATTTTGATTGGTGAAGTTCGAGATCAAGAAACTATGGAGCATGCAATTGCATTTGCAGAAACTGGACATTTGTGCCTTACCACTTTACATGCCAATAGCACCAATCAGGCGCTTGATCGTATTATTAACTTTTTCCCTGATGAGCGTCGATCTCAGCTACTCATGGATCTGTCGCTCAACCTAAAAGGTTTGATATCGCAACGGCTCATTCCAAAAATTGATGGTATTGGGCGCGTACCAGCTATTGAAGTTATGCTCAACACACCTTTGATGTCTGATATGGTTTTTAAAGGTGACGTTTACGGGATTAAAGCGTTGATTGCTAAGTCAAACGAAGTGGGTATGAAAACATTTGACCAAGCGCTATTCGATCTATATGAAGCAGAAGAAATCACATTTGAAGATGCGCTACGAAATGCCGACTCAGTGAATGATATTCGTCTGCGCATTAAACTCGAAAGTGAGACAGCTCGAAAAACAGGTGCAGGAGAAGATCATCGTGAGTTTGAATTGGCTTAACCCTATGATTACAACAATAAAAAAAGGGCCAATTGAATGATTTTTTCTAGCGGATTGCAGTCATGAGTAGAGAGCCAACAAAAAAGTTGTTGGAACATTATTTAAATGTGATGATAGCAAAGCAGGGGTCAGATCTTTATTTTGTTACTGGCGCACCGCCTAATATGAAAATTCAAGGTAAAACGAGTGCCATCGAAAAAAAGCCATTTGAAACGGGTCAGGTTCAAAAGCTGGTTTATAGCCTTTTATCTGAAAAACAAATCTGTAAGTTTGAAACAAGTCGTGAATTTAATTTGGCTTTTACGTTAAACAATATTGGTCGATTCCGCGTTAATGTTTTTAGTCAGCGCTCTGAAGTTTCGATGGTTATTCGTTATATAAAATGGGATATCCCCTCGCTTGATGAGCTTGGGTTGCCACAAGTATTGAAAGAGGTTGTGATGAGCCGCAGCGGTCTGATCTTAGTAGCAGGCTCAACAGGTTCTGGTAAATCCACCACCTTGGCTGCAATGTTGGATCATCGTAATAAAATGGCAGACGGTCATATTCTTACCATCGAGGACCCGATCGAATTTGTATTTCGGCATAAAAAATCAATCGTGTCTCAGCGCGAAGTTGGGATTGATACTTTAAGTTATCACAATGCATTGAGAGAGGCATTACGAGAGGCCCCTGAAGTCATAATGATAGGGGAAGCACGAGACTCTGAAACTATGAAAGCAGCTATTAATTTTGCAGACACGGGACATTTATGCTTAACAACGCTCCATGCCGTTAACACCAATCAGGCCATGGATCGAATTATGAATATGTTTCCTTTTGATAAATGTGATCAATTATTGATGGATTTATCATTAAATTTAAAAGCCATAATCTCTCAACGTTTAGTCCCTGGAGTGGATGGAAAATTAGCCTGTGCAGTAGAAGTAATGACGAACTCACCCTATATTGCTGAACTGTTAAAGGAAGGCAACTTTAATGTTATTAAAGAAATGATGGAGAAAGGTGGCACAGCGGGTATGCAGACCTTTGACCAATCATTATACAATTTGTACATGGCCAATAAGATTACTCTGAAAAATGCGCTAGCCTATGCTGACTCAAGTACTAATCTGGAATGGAGAATTAATTTTGGTGGGGAGCAGAAAACACAAGATACTCGACATAACTTAAATGAAATGAGCGGTAGCCTAGAAGACCTGGTGTTGCCATCTGACGGAGGCTAATAACCTTCAAAATTGATTCTTAAAAAAATCAAAAGGGCCTTGTCCAACAACAATAGTGGTGTTTTTTTGTAATTGATAGCCAAGATTACTTAGCAATATCTGTTACCTTGCCTAATGGTGCTAAACCGATAAGATAAATTTAATTGTGGCCAATGGTATATCTCTACCATAGAGAATTATTTTTTTTGATTAGAAATGGGTACAATGTTACTTTTCCAACAGGTTTAGCAACCTCTCAATCGTTTGTAGAGTAGGATTTGACTTATGAAAAATGTCAGCTTCATTAATATGGCAGATGGCACCGCTGAAGAATACAAGTTTCTAGGAGAGCAGGAGACGCTGTTTATTCAAGGCCTACCAGATCGAATCATTCAGTCGTTACAAGGGTTGGAGCATTCATTTTCTGGCTATAAAATATCTCGTCTTCAACATTCTTTGCAATCAGCCACTCGCGCCTACAACGATCAGCGTTCTACTGAATATGTTGTTGCCGCCCTGCTACATGATATTGGTGACGAGCTTGCACCCCATAGTCACAGCGAAATGGCGGCCTCTATTCTAAGACCTTATGTTAGTGAAAAGATTTATTGGATTGTAAAATATCATGGCCTGTTTCAAATGTTTTACTACGCTCATCATGCTGGTGGAGATCGAAATACTCGAGATCAATTCAAAGAACATATTTGGTATGATGATGCAGTTGAATTTTGTGAGCTTTATGATCAAAATTGCTTTGATCCAGATTTTAAAACGCAATCGCTAGAGTTTTTTCAGCCTATGGTTAAGACGGTTTTTGGAAAGAAAGTTCACTTTAACTAAAATGATGGTCTAGCCCAACAATTAGATTAAAGCAGCCAAAAAACATTTAGAGCTGTTAGTTCACTGACCGTGACTTTTTAAGACATAACAGGCTGCATAACTATAGATGTTGAATCAATGGTAATTTTTTTAAGGTTTGGCTGATTAGCTCAAATTCTGATGAGCTAATCATTCACTACTCTACTTAGTTATTTTAGCTTTAAAGGTTATTGAACCTAACTGAGCGTTTAATTTCATCGAGGATTTCGTCCTCGGTAATTAACTTTTTTTTCTGTGCGAGTTCAAGAAAGGTCTCATCACAATTTAAACTCTCTTTGACCAGCTTACTCACCTCGCTATAGCCCAATTTGGGTACAAAAATTGTTGCTAGTGCAAACGAGTTGAGTAGATTTTCCATGCTGCGTTTTTCATTAGCTTTGATACCAATAATGCAGTGAGTTGCGAAGGTTCTTGCAATTTCTGAAACTCGATGAAGTGAGTCAAATAACCGTGAAGCCACGGAATGCTCATAATGATTTATCTCAAGCATGCCGTCTTGGCAGGCCATAACAATACAACAATGGTTGCCATGCACAATTTGCGCTAACTGAACTGTAGACATTGGAATGACAGGATTGACCTTGCCGGGCATAATTGACGAACCCGGTTGAACCGATGGCAATAAGATTTCAGCGAGGCCACCTGCTGGTCCTGAGGATAATAATATAAAATCTTTAGCGATTTTGGCCATTGCGCCGGTGGCTGTTTCCAGCTCCGACGATAGGCGTTGAAATTCGTCAAGATTTTGCATAGCGTCAAAACGGTTATGGCCCGGCATTACAGGCAATCCTGAAAAACTGCTCAAGTGTTTAAAAGCAATGTTTTGGAATCCTTCAGTGGAACCTAAGCCAGTTCCTATTGCGGTACCGCCCAGTGGAAGAGCCAATAGTCTTTGCTGTTGATCTCGAACTCGACTTGTCGCGCGATCAATGACTGCATGATAGCCTTCGAAGGCTTGGCCCAATGTCATCGGCTGACCATCCTGTAAACAGGTGCGACCCAGTCGATAAACGTCTGAAAACTCGCTGGATTTTTGCGCTAGCGTAGTAGCCACTATTTCTAAACTTGATATCGCTTTTTGAGCTAACTCATAACAGGCTAGCTTGATTGCACTGGGTAAAACATCGTTGGTTGATTGGCCTTGATTGACATGGTCGTTAGGATGGACTACGTCATAGTCACCAGGTAGTTTATCAAGCAATTGTAACGCACGATTCGCCAATACCTCGTTCACGTTCATATTGGTCGATGTGCCACCAGAGCCCTCGAGTATAGGGACCACTAAATGCTCGTTCAGTTGCCCGTTGATCATATCTTCGCAGGCTTGAATTAATGGTTTTCCAACTGACTCGTTAATCGTACCCAAATCCATATTGGCTTGCGCACAGGCTTTTTTAATTTGTGCTAAGGCTTTAACTAAAGCAGGTTCTTGGCCTAAAATACGATCTGAAATGGGAAAATTTTCCATAGCGCGCACAGTGTTGCTGCCATACAATTTGTCTACGGGAATATTTTTTGGCCCAAGACTATCAATTTCAATACGGGTTTTCATAATAATTGAACTCACAAAGTTAGGTTGTTCTCAATTCAGGGCAGGTAAATACTATTTTTTCGAGCCTCTTCATGGTCTGAAATTGCTTTAATTACCTTTTCATCACTTCTTGCAACAATAACGGTGATCAAAGTTTCAATAGCTGAAACTACTGAAACCATCAATGGATAAAACAGCGGACTAGTGGTTTTCTGCAATATTAAGACATCAGCCCCTGATGCCAGCGGTGCTGCTTTGCTATCCGTTAGTAAGTGGCCATCCAGTGAACACCACCTGCGGCAACCACATAAACACTTGATGCATTAATAATTAGATCTCCTGCCCTACTGATTGCTTGCATATCCAAGTTTTGATAAAAGTGTTGTATATTGTTGTAGCCTGACTCTGCCAGATCATGAACCACTGAGGGTAATCCCTCGGCTTCTGACGACTGTTGCACCCAACTGGCTCGACTTTCAAAACTTGGGTCATTAATCGTAGACTGGAATACCTGTTTAAATTGGTCATAACCATCAAAGCCTAGCTTGTTTGGCAAGTGCCCGCATCGCAGTGGTTGCCACGGCATTAGGTTGATCTAAAATTAATTTAGCCACGTTTTTGAGTTTGGGCCTCAAAGTAGGTGCAATGTTGAAAGAGCGTCTAATACTTTTAGCATTTAAATACTAGAGTATAACATTAGTAATTGACTATATAACGTTTGTTAAATATATTGTGCTTAGTGTAACAAAATAATATTTCATAAAAACACCCGTCAATAAGGGTCTTCCCCAAAACCAACATAGGAAAAATTGATGAGATTTAAAAAATTAGTTTTAACAACAGCTTCTATTATAGCGCTCAGCCTGTCTTTAGGTTCCGCCACGGCAGGGACACTATCTGACATTATTGCCAAAGGAAAACTTGTCGTTGGCGTAAAAGCTGACTATGCCCCCTGGGGTATGCGTGATACCGCAGGTAATGTTGTCGGTATGGAAATCGACATGATTAGGAATCTTGCTAAACGTATAGGTGACAAGGCCGGTAAAACCATTGAAGTTGAATTAGTGGTCGTAGTTGCGTCTAACCGCATGCAGTTTCTTGAGCAAGGTAAAACTGACATCATGATTGCGACTATGTCAGACAAGCCAGGTAGACGTGAAGTAGTTGGAATTGTTCAGCCCAATTACTACTCTTCAGGTGTTGCAGTTTTGGCACATAAAGACTCTGGTATCAAAAGTTGGAGTGATGTTGCCGGTAAAAAAATCTGTGGCATTCAAGGTGCTTGGTACAACAAGGATCATGGATTGAAGAATGGCGCTGACATGATTGTTTTTAAAGGTGTCACTGAAGTCGAAGCTGCTATTCTAGACGGACGTTGTGTTGGTTGGATTTATGATGATTCTGCTTTCATTCCACGTAAGCAAAACGAACCTGTTAAATGGGCTGACTATAATATTGCCACTCCAGTGGTTGCTAATGTTCCATGGGGAACAGCGGTTCGTCTGGAAGATAAAGATGCCCCCCTTGGTAAAGCGCTTTCTGCAGCAATCATCGAATGGCACAAATCGGGTTTAATCGCTGAGTTAGAAACAAAATGGGGCGTTCCTCAGACTCAGTGGGTACTGGACATGCAAAAGAAATGTATTGCGGGCGATAAAGTCTGTGATGACGTTCTTGATTCTGGCGAAGCTGGCGAGAAGTAATTAACACGTTTTTATTGAGAAGCAGCAGTTGCGGTTGAATAGTAACTGCTTCTTCTCAAGTTTCGTTACTAATCCCAGGAGTAGTTAAATTGGACGTAGTCTGGGAATGGTTCCAGTGGTTGAATAGTGAGCACGGAATTAAGTTAACTATTTTTTATGATGAGTGGGATCGTAACCGTTTCTTTGGCGGTATCTGGACCACGATCCATTTGTCATTAGTTTGTATGGCCCTGAGTATAGTAATAGGCATGGGTGGCGCTTGGCTGCAAATGTCAAAATTTATATGGATTAGACGAATTGTTCAGGGTTATATTCAATTTTTCAGAAACACCCCGCCATTAGTTCAGTTGTACTTCTTTTATTTTGCGGTTGATTCAGCATTAGCATCAGTTACCGGTATCGAGGGTGGTGTATTTTCCAGTTACGGTTGGGCTGTTATCTCGTTGTCTTTTTTTGCTGGTGCTTTTAATGTGGAGATTTTCCGTGCTGGCATTGAATCAGTGCCTAAATCAATGGTTGAAGCTGCAGACTCGCTTGGCTTCACTAGTTTTCAAGTGTTTTGTTATGTAACGATGCCTTTGGCCTATCGAGTTTGTCTCCCGGCCCTCAATAACAACCTCATAAACCTAATCAAGACAACTACGGTTGCTTACGCGATTGCCGTACCAGAAACACTCTATATATCTAATCAGATTTGGTCGGACGAATACAATGTACCTGAAATGATGAATGTAGTATGGGGTGTCTACATTATACTCGTAGGTATTCTTGTCACCATCATGCACCGCTGGGAAAAGTCAATTCGAGTTCCAGGATTTGGGAATTAGGAGCCGAATAAATGAAACTACATCAGAAGCCTAAAACGCCAACAGATTTACCAGTCCTCAAACCTTTCGTGGTCGCTGGAAGTAAGACTTGGTCAATGGAAACCTTCGGCACCATCACTGCAGATAGGCGCATTTTAGTGGCCTTTGCTATATTTCTAATCGCCTGGCTTTCTGTAGACGTTGTTTATGCCCAGATACAAAGTGATGCCAACCAATCGGCTTTCGCTACTCTGGTCAAATGGACACCACTTATGTTTCTCGGTCCACCTGGTGAGTTAGGCGGATTTGTTTTGAACATTGTTGTGAGTTTTATTGCGATGGCCTTAGGTACTTTTTTGGGGCTTTGGTTGGGTCTTGGTCAGATTTCTCTAAATCCAATCATTCGTCGGTCGTCGTGGGCAATAACCCAACTTTTTCGAAATTCGCCTTGGCTCGTTCTACTATTTTATATCATGCTATTAATGCCGTTTAGGGTGACCATAGCAGGTGTTGATTTCGATATTCCTGGATGGTGGAAGGCGGCATTCGCACTGTCGTTGCCTATTATGGCCAACATCTCAGAAATTGTTCGTGGAGCGATTGCCTCAATCCCAACAGGGCAATGGGAATCAGCCGAAAGTTTGGCATTTTCTAGAACGCAAACAATTTGGCAAATTATTCTGCCTCAGTGTGTTAAGCGCATGCTGCCACCTTGGATGAACTGGTATTGTATCCTTACTATGTCAACACCTTTGGTTTCTATCCTTGGTGTCAGTGATGGTATGTCACTGACACAAGATGCACTTGCGGCCGAAAGTCGTAGTGAGTTTTTAATCCCAATGTACCTTTGGCTAATGTCCTGGTTCTTTATTTATAGCTACCCCATAGCCAAATTAACGCGGCGACTGGAACACCGCTTTGCCGTGAACGAGTAACCGAGTCGAATATTATGTCTACAAAAACTGACTGGTCTGCAGACCAACCCATCGTATCGATCAAAGATGTCTATAAGTCTTTTGGTGAACTTGAAGTCTTAAAAGGCATTAACATCGATGTTATGAAGGGTGAGGTCATTTGTATTATTGGCCCTTCAGGATCTGGAAAATCAACCCTCATTCGTTGCATTAACGCATTGAATGACATCAATAGTGGTTCGATAAAAGTCAAAGGTATGGAAGTCAATGATTCGGAGCTTGATAAGTTAGAACTTCGCAAGGAAGTTGGTATGGTATTCCAGCAATACAATTTATTTCCGCATAAAACAGCGCTTGAAAATATCATGATGGCACCACTGAAAGTGCTTAATCAACCGATAAAAGAAGTTGAAGAAAAAGCTCGACAACTGATTGAGCGTGTTAATCTAGTCGGAAAAGAAAGTAGTTATCCAGGTGAGTTATCAGGTGGGCAACAACAACGAGTAGCGATAGCTCGGTCATTAGCGATGAATCCAGAGGTGATGTTGTTCGACGAAGTAACTGCTGCTCTTGATCCGGAGACGGTTAATGAAGTATTGCTTGCGATAAAAGATCTGGCACAGAAAGGTATGACCTGTATTTTGGTGACTCATGAAATGGGATTTGCTCGTGAAATTGCTGATCACATCTATTTCACAGATCGTGGCGTTATTGTTGAGCATGGTCCTCCAGCTACATTTTTTACCGAAGCAAAAGACCCGAGAACGCAAGAATTTTTGAGCCAAATTTTATAATTAAATTAGCGGGTAGTAAAAAAAGTTTCAGTTAGATTTCTGAAACATCCCTAGTTGTTGGGGTAGTTGAAATCCAATTCTTATTGCTAGCGAAGTGAGTCTAATAGTCAGGGTTCTATTTTGAATAAAAAAAGTTTTGAAACGCTCATTTATTTAAAGCACGACGACTACGTGGAGATCCGTTTCAATCGTCCGCATCGTTTAAACGCAGTTATAGAGAAGTTCTACGAAGAATTGCTTGATGCTTTGAGGTTGTCAGAATCTGATGCCACTGTTCGTGTGGTTCTTTTGACGGGAGAAGGCCGGGCATTTTGCGTTGGTGCCGATATGAAAGAACATAGCACTGCTGAGCGCTCCCTATACCAACGTCGTCAGTACCTGCAGCTCGGCAACCATGTTTGTGAAAAAATCTTCCGATTGAGCAAGCCCGTAGTGTCGGTGGTTAACGGTTACGCTCTGGGTGCTGGTGCTGAAATAGCAGTGAGCTGTGACTTTGTGTTGATGGACAAAGCCGCACAGATTGGTTTCCCTGAAGTGAGTATCGGTAGTTGCGTTGGTGGTGGTGTTACGCGGTCCTTACCCGCATTGGTGGGTATGGCGAAGGCCCGACAGCTTATCTTCATGGGGTCTCGTATCGATGGCGTCGAAGCAGAGCGAATAGGTCTGGTCACTGAAGCTGTGGATGGAGCGCTCCTTCATCAAAGAGCCAAAAAATTGGTTGCTGAGTTAGCCAGTAAGGCTCCAATTGCTATGGGTTTGGTGAAAAAATTACTGAATAATTCCTCCAACCTAGATATTGATGCGCAATTACAACTTGAGTTAGATGCAGTGTATACCTGTACCACTACGGCAGATTGGCAAGAGGGGGTTGATGCCTTTATAGAAAATCGTTCGCCTATATTTAAAGGCAATTGACTATTACAATCAATGACCAGTTTCTTACACACATTCTTAGCACCTAACTCTATTGCTATTGTTGGTGCTTCCTCGGATTCAACAAAACGCGGTTACAAAGCTCTATTTGGTCTAATAAAAGATGGGTATGAGGGTTCTATCTATCCAATTAACCCAAAGGTGGAAGCAATACTGGGTGTAAAAACCTATCCTACAATAATGGCGCTACCTGAGGCTGTTGACCTTGCTTTAATTTGTACCCCTGCCAAGACTCTGCCCTCTATCCTCGAACAGTGTGGAACAAATGGCATCAAAGGCGCTATTGTTTTAGCCAGTGGATTTGGGGAAACTGGAGAAGCGGGCCTACAGTTGGAGTGCCAAGTATTGGCTGCTGCGCGCAAAGCCAGCGTGAGAATTATTGGGCCCAACACTTCTGGTATATTTAATCTACATAAAAAGATCAATTTGCTAGCACTTGATAATGTGAAGTCTGGAAACGTTGGTATCATTTCTCAGTCTGGAAACATGTTACTCGCACTGGCCCTAGAAGCAGCTAAAAACGGCCACATCGGTTTCAGTATTTATATAGGGCCAGGAAATCAGGTTGATGTTGATTTTGCGGACTACCTACGTTTCTTAGGGGAAGAAGATAATACTTCGGTTGCTACTTTTTATATTGAGGGTTTCAAAAATGGTCGAGCGTTCCTCGATGTGGCACGACAGACCACTCAGATCAAACCTGTGGTCGTTTACAAGTCGGGCAGCACCAAAGCAGGGCAAAAAGCAGCCTGCTCTCATACGGGTGCACTGGCTGGAAGCTACGCTATGACTGTGGATTTGTTACGCCAATCTGGTGTGAACGTAGTTAACCGCTCTGATGAACTGCTGACAGTCGCTGAAGGATTGGGGTTGCTACTCAAGGCTGAGGGTAAGCGGGTTGCAATATTATCCGATGGTGGTGGACAGGCAACTATCGCCTCCGACCGTTTGATAGAAGCGGGTCTAAAACTGGCGAGTTTCAGCGAAGTCACACTAGCAGCTCTGGGCTGTATTTTATTCCCTCAGGCATCACTGATTAACCCTGTTGATGTAGCTGGTAGTACCGACGATAACCCGGCTTTATTTTCCAGCTGTATAGAGATATTAGTTGCGGATGAAAATGTTGACATGGTCTTTTTAGTTGGAATGTTTGGTGGCTACGGCATTCGTTTTGCTGAAGAACTAAAACCAGTAGAATTGATCACTGCGAAATCAATTGTCAATCTTTCGAAACGTACTGATAAACCACTGGTGGTTTATAGTCTGTATGCGTCAATTAAACCTGAACCTTTGTTATTGTTGCGTAACGGTGGGATACCTGTTTACGATTCCATCGAGCATGCAGTACAAGTGATAGCGGCACTGGGGGAGCGTGGTGATTATATTCATCGCTGCAAAACTGCTGAAATACAGCATCCCTTGAGAGCGGATCCAGAGGTTTGTGCTGTTTTCCAGCGTGCCCAGCGTGAGGGTCGAGATTTATTCGAATTCGAAGCGAAATCCATGTTGAGTCAATATGGTATTGATATGCCTGAGCAACGAGTGATTCGAAGAGACGCTGATTACAGTCAGGTTATGGCTGATTTTGGCGATACGCTGATGGCGATGAAAGTGGTTTCAAAGGATATTTTGCATAAATCAGATGCTGGTGGTGTTAAGTTGAATCTGTCTGGTGAACCCGCTCTTCGTCAAGGCTGTAAAGAAATCTTGAGCTCTTGTCGGCATTATAAAGCGGATGCGGAAATTGAAGGCATGCTGGTCACACCAATGGCTGCAAAAGGTGTAGAGGTTATTGTTGGTGTAAGCCGTGATCCTTTTTTTGGTCCGGTTTTGATGTTTGGACTTGGTGGTATTTTTGTTGAGGTTCTGGAGGATGTTGCCTTTCGTTCCATTCCTTTAAGTCGTCAGGATGCTTTCTCAATGATTGAACAGATTAAAGCTAGCAAGGTTTTGGAAGGAATCCGTGGCGAAGCCGCAGTAGATAAAAATGCGTTAGTCGATCTGCTACTAAAAGTATCGAGTATCGTCGAGACACACACTGAGATTCATGAGCTAGACCTTAATCCAGTGATAGTCTATCCCAATGGTTACGCCGTAGTAGATGCTCGTGTCATTATTTCTGGAAAGCTGCCGTTATGAGTCAATAATCCAATTAATTGCTATAATTCTGAAGCTAAACATGAGTGTACCCGCCCTAAAAAAACGACCTCGACGGATTGAATTATTGATCTAAAGGAGGTGTTGAACAGGGTGTGATAATAGAAATCAGAACGTCAAGGCCAGTCAAAAAAAACTGGTGAAACTTAAGATGACCAGATACCGGTGTAACTACCTCCCAAGGCAAACCGTCTGAAGATAGCGCAGCGCTTGGGATTTATAATGGGTTTTATCAAACTGTGTTGTTGTGGCTGTAAGCAAGCTATGTAGCATAACGAATCTGGACGCTGAACATCGTTTAATCAGGTTTTGGAAAATGAGGCATCGGTATGCTAGGCTGGATATGACAGGAATTTAGGCGTTCAAACTTTATTTGTAGTCGTTCTTAGAAGCAAAATGCAATTTCAATTTTTGTAAATGTATAACTAACCTATTGATTAAATAGAGGGACCTAGTTTTAAACAGCTACCGTCACTGAATCTTGAGAAGCGAAAACGAGATAAGTCGTGTCCACTATCATTGCCTTGTATTAATGCAGCCATAATTTTCCCTGCAGCAGGACCAATACCAAAACCGTGACCACTAAAACCTGTTGCAATAAACAGACCTTTGATAGCTTCACTTCTGTCCATCACTGGCACAGCGTCGGGTGTTGTATCGATCACTCCTGCCCAGCTTTGGATGATTGCTATGTTGCTTAGTTCTGGTAGCCGATCATTCAAAACTTTCTTCATCCTTTGAAGTGAATAATTTGAGGGCACCGGATTAAGTACTCGATTCTTTTCAAAGATAGTGATGTCATCCTTTGTCCATTTTCTGGGAGACAGAAAGCGTTCTTTCCAATCAGTTCCCATTCGAATTTTAAGTTTTTTGTGAGCAACACGTAACAACGGCAAGAAAGCGCCAAACTGTCGAAAGCTTTGAGCTGTTGGAAATACTTCGAGGAAATCCGTCATCGCAATGGTATATCCTCCATCCATACGCCGTCTGAATGCGAGGCCACTACCTGCCGCATTTCCGTTGAAAATTAAGGGTGATTTTTCGGTTCGAGCAACACTTGCCTTTACTGATAATTGTGGTAGATCCAATCCGTTTTGGTAAAGCAGATCAGAAGACCAGGCACCACCACAGCACAGTACGGTAGAGCATTTGACTAGGCCGTATTCGGTATATACACCGTCAACGTGTCCATTCGTTGTCGATAGTTGGCGAACTGCACAGGCCTCTTTGATTATGACGCCCTGCCTGAAGCAAGCCTCTGCAATGGCAGGTACCGTTAATGAAGGTTCAGCTCTAGCATCACTGGGGGTATGAACTGCGTGACGCCAGCGACCCTGTGAGCCGGTTAATAGGCTTTTAATTTCTTTGCTGTTCAGTCGGCTTGAATCTAATCCATATTGCTTTGAAAATGACAGAAAGTGATCATGGTGCGCAAGTTCGGCTTCGCTTTCACATAAGTAAAGGCTTCCTTCTCGCTTGAAACCTATGTCAACGCCAATGTCATTTGATAGATTTTCCCATAGGGCCATACTTTCCATCATGATAGGCAATTCGGCTTCGTCACGGCCCTGTTGACGAATCCATCCCCAGTTACGACTTGATTGTTCTCCGGCTACTCGGCCTTTATCACAAACCAAAACTTTGATGCCTTGTTTAGCTAAGAACCAAGCGGTGGTGATGCCAATGATACCCGCACCAATAATAACAACGTCGGCTGAAGCCGGTAAGACATCATTAAACTGAATGGGGCACTGAGCAGAAATCATATTAATGAATAATTATCAGGTTAATGAGTCAAAATACGTTAACGCTTAAAACTATTAAACGCAGAACGTAAGCTTACTCCAACTCTAGTTTCTTTATAATCATTAAAGCAGTATGTCTTTAACTGGGTTGATAACAGAGCATGTTACTCCAATCCCAGTGCTTTTTTCCTATTATTAGCCCAAGTCCGAAGAATCTGATCAACTGCGAGGCCAATGAAAGCGACACAGAGCCCAAGAGTTAATCCTATACCGGTACCCCGTGAATCTGATATCGCCTTAAGAATAAGCTGCCCTAAGTCTGTGGTTCCAATAAAGGCGCCAATTATCACCATAAACAATGAAAACACGACTGTTTGATTAACCCCCAACATGATATGCGGAAAAGCTAAAGGAAGATCAATTGAAAGCCACCGTTGCAGTTTAGACACACCCATCATCGAACCCGCATCATGCAGTACTGCTGGCACATTGCGAAGTCCTTCTACGGTATATCGAGTAGCGGGCACCAAAGCGTAAACAATAGCAGCAATAATGACAGATGTGTCTGTAATGCCAAAAAGCATAATGACTGGGATCAGATAGATGAATGATGGGAATGTTTGGAAGAAGTCACAAATAAACAGAATTACCTTGGTAGAACGATTATTTTGCGCACATAGTGAGCCCACGGTAATACCCAACACAGCCGCCACTATGACCGCAAAAGAAGTCATGTAAGCGGTAATTAAAGCTCTGTCCCAGTACTCTGAAAATGCAATAAATAATAGAAAGCCAGCTACGATGAAAGCTGATCGAATGCCCGCAAGAATATAGGCGGTACCCATTACTAGCAAAAAGGTTGCCGCGACTGGCATTCCTAGGTAAGCCTCTTTCATTGGCACTAGAATGTTAATAATTAGAAATTCATTAAAACTCTTAAGTGAGAAAAAGAAAGTGTCCCAAATCCAATCAACGGCAGCTTGCCAAAAGGGCGCTGTGGTGATGCCCTTATTGTGAGGAACGATATATAAATAATTAAAATTTTCTTTGAAAAAAGACTTTCCTAAGTAGGCAAAAAAGATTCCTATTACTAAAATCATGGCACAAATAATTAAGTATTTGTGACGATCCCAAAAGCTCTTGTCAGAAAAATAATCAATTTGCTTGTTAGCCCAGGCCAACGACATTTTATCTAACGTTACTGCTATCAAGACGATACAGATACCAATTTCAAGACCGGAACCAATTTTGAGTGAATTGAGCGCAATCATCAAATTAGATCCGAGTCCCTGTGCGCCAATGAATGAAGCGATAACGGTCATCGCAAGGCATTGCATGACTACTTGGTTAACACCAATTAAGATGTCACGTCTTGCGGTTGGAATTTGTACCTTGCGCAACAGTTGATACTGAGTACAGCCGTTCATCATGCCCGCATCGACGATCTCGGGAGGAATGTTTTTTAGGCCTAACAAAGTAAGTCGTACCATTGGTGGCGTAGCAAAGAAAATAGTGGCAATCGCAGCGGCTTGATCACCGACGCCAAAAAGCACAATAACGGGCACCAGATAGGAATAATGAGGCATCGTTTGGGCGACATTGAGAAGTGGATTAAGCGCGGTTTCGACCAGCTTGTTCTTGTAACCCCAGATACCCAGTACCAAGCCGAGTAATACGGATACTGGTGCGGCTATTAAAACAAACGATAACGTTTGCATTGAGGGCTCCCATTGGCCAAAAACACCAATGTAGGTTGTGGACAGTGCAGCTAACAAAGCGAGCCTGATACCTTGAAGTTTAAAACCAAGAACAATGGCCCAGCCAGAAACCACAGTCCACGGTAGAGCTGGCCAATTAGCCCAAGAATTTTCGCTAACATAATCCCAGCTTGTGAAGGCGACTATGGTTTTTGGTCCACCCAGAAAGATTTCTCTAACAAATGTAATAACAAAAAGAAACCCGTTGGAAATTGATCGGGTGATCTCTCGAAACAAAGCTTTTTCTTCAAATTCCTCAATAGAAGGGTCATAGACTTGAATTGGCATCCAATCGAACATAATGAACTGAACAGCATCATTAATAAGTGTTGGTAGTGCGCTGAGTAGTGGGGGTAAACGCCATAGATAATTCGATTCTGATGGAGTGATGAGGGCGCTTAAAACAAAAAAAGCGAGCAGCAATAATGCGAATTGTAATGCTTTTGAATTATTTATCGAAATATTCATGGTGATCAATCCTGTGATGACTTTTCGGATCTTCCGCCAAATATTATATTGATGACATGAGATGCATGAAGTGAACCTACGATTTCATGATCTTCATCAACCACTGCAACGGGTTTATCTTGAGACAGAATCGCGTGAGCAACTGTTTCAACAATGGCATCTTTGGGAACTTTAAGATCACCAAATTTTTCAGAAGGGTTGACCGGTTCCATGATGGAGCTTATTTTAAGCACCTTTTCTCTTGGCACTTCTTTAGTGAATTTACGCACATAGTCTGTCGCAGGGTTAAGAACGATGTTAGCTGGAGTATCAAGTTGTTCTATGACGCCTTCTTTCATAATTGCGATTCGGTCTGCGAGTCGCAATGCTTCGTCAAAATCATGCGTGACGAAAAGAATAGTTTTGTTTAACACTTTTCGTAGACGAATAAACTCATCCTGCATTTCTTTTCTGATTAAGGGATCTAGTGCTGAAAAGGGTTCGTCAAGAAACCAGATATCTGGCTCAACAGCGAGTGAACGCGCAATGCCAACACGTTGTTGTTGTCCACCTGACAGTTGTCGTGGGAAATAGTTTTCACGTCCATCGAGGCTGACGAGCTCGGCCATTTCTTTAGCCCGCAGCATACTGTCTTTAGTGCTGAATCCTTTTACTTGCAATGGAAAAGCAATGTTTTCTAAAACAGTTTTGTGCGGTAACAAACCAAAGCTTTGGAACACCATACCCATTTTGTTGCGGCGAAGGTCGATAAGCGCTTTATTATTTAGCGCTAACAAGTCTTCACCTTCAATAAAAATTTTACCCGCAGTCGGTTCGGTTAATCTGGAAATGCAGCGAAGTAAGGTCGACTTTCCAGATCCTGACAATCCCATTAATATAAGCAATTCACCTTTACGCACTTCAAAAGATGCGTTGTTTACACCGACAACACAGCCTGCGCTTAAAAAGTCTCTAGCATCAACGTTGCCATTAGAGGATTCCAGTACCTTAGATGCGTTGTCGCCAAAAATCTTGAATACAGAATCGCATTTAATAATGACATCTTCATTATTTACAGATTGATTTTTGGTGGACATAGTGTATTTCTCGGCTAACAAAATTTACAGGTTAAAACAATCACATGATTCATGAAAGTGAAGCGATTAGTTTAGTACATTGTGTGTCTTTTTTAGAATTGAATACACCCATTTTTGGGGCAGATTTTAGGTGGGCTTATGGTGCAAAATCAGACTTTTATTGTTAATAGAATGATTTGAAAAATATTTCAAGTTTTTATGATTAGCGGCCATAGCCGTTAAAACAACATTAACTCCCCAAGAATAGGGAGTTAATGTTTAGAGACCTAAAGCTGATGAAATAAGCATCAACTAGTTATCAGCCTAGTTGCCAGCACCCAGTGTAGATTCAGTCCAAGGCATCCACACATCTTTGTTAGTCGATAACCATTTCTTAGCTGCATCGGCATGAGTTAGACCATCAACGTCAACCAAGGCCGCCATTTGACCAATATTGGTCTTGTTGAAGGTTAACTTTGAGAAAGCTGCATAGGCTTGCGGATGAGTTTTGGGGAATTTGTAGTTAGCGCCTTTCTTCAACCAACCCGTTGGTGAACCACAGCCTGTAGTTGCAAGACTGCCACCGTCAGCTAGTCTACAGCCGTCAGAATAGGGAGGGAACTCAATGAAAGTAAAACCCGTTGCATCCGTAAAGTTTGGAGACCAGTTAAATATTACAGTACCACGACCTTCTTTTTCAGCGGCTTTTAGTTCTGTCCACAATGCGTCAGCTGCACCAGCAAATTTAACCGTCCACTTACTATCTAAACCTAGACCCTTAATGCGGTTAGGCATAACGTCACCATGCCAGCTTTGTGGGCCTTCTAACCAACGACCTTTACCGCCCGAATCAGGCGTAGCAAAAGCTGTATGACAATCTTTTAGTGCTTCCCACTTTGGAAGGCCTGGACACAAACCTTTCTCGATAACCCAGTTTGGAACGCCCATTTCTTCTTTGGTCACCACGTCATGGGTACCAGCGTCAATCAAACCTCCTTTTTCCATTGCATTGTAGTAACCATTTTGCATGGTTGACTGCCAAACTTCATGAACCAGAGTAAGGTCACCTGCACGGACGGCCTCAAAGCTCGCTTGGTTATCTACAGGCACATATTCGACTCTATTGCCCATACTTTCAAACATACCGCCTATAACGTGCGCCATCACGATCTGGCTTGACCAGTTTTTAATAGGGATTCTGATAGGTTTGTTACTATCAGCATAAGTTGCACAAGATACTGCAGCGAAGGTGGCCGCCAGTATTGGGGGCAAAATCTTTAATTTGAGCTTACTTAAAATCATACTATCCTCCACGGATTGTTATATGGGTCACTTTTCAATCTACCACAATAACTTAAAAGTGACATTTATTTAATATATTTTAGTAATCGTTACCTGCCAGCAGCTTTAAACTAACTTAATAACTTTTTCATCATATATAATATTTAAAAACTATGGATTTAAAATCATTAACAGAATCGCCTGACCATTCATCCCTGTTAATAATCTATTCACAGTTAGTCGCAGGTTGTGATGCATCAGAATGGCTTGATATGTGAAGGCTAAGTGCTGCTTTCACTCTGATTAGCGCAAGTATTAAGATAGTCGATAGCTTAACTATCTGATAATATTATTCAATTCGGAATTACGGGTATAACTGAAAATTAACGTATTGTGACTGATACCAACAACTCCTATCATTTACTGATTGTCGAAGATGACGCTGTTACGCGAGAGCGGATTGCTGCTTATTTCGAAACTGAGAATTATCGGGTTAGTCAATCTGAAGATGGTGAAGGCATTCATCGGATGATTGCAGAGTCGACAATTGATGTAGTTTTAATGGATATCAATCTTCCAGGTAACGACGGTTTGCAATTGGCTCGAGAGTTGAGCGAAAAGACAGACGTCGGCATCATTCTAGTAACGGCACGGAATGACGAAATCGATCGGATCGTGGGCCTCGAAATAGGTGCTGACGACTATGTTACTAAACCCTTTAATCCTAGAGAGTTGTTAGCACGAGTTAAGAATCTCATCAGACGAAAGCACTCTGATCAAAAAAAGCACCGCAAGCAGCGTACTAAATCTTTTTCTGGTTGGACTCTTGATTTATCTCGGCGTTGTTTGTCATCGAACACAAAAGAAAATTTGGCGTTGACGCGGGGAGAATTTGAGTTATTGGTCACTTTTCTTGAACATCCTGGTAGAACCTTGCACCGAGAATGGCTTATGGAAAAAGTGACTCATCGAGTTTGGGCGCCAAATGAGAGAACAATCGACGTGCTTGTATTGCGGTTGCGAAATAAAATAGAACAAGACAGTCATGCACCTCAAACAATCCTAACGGTTCATGGTGAAGGTTATTTATTTGCCAGTGAAGTGTATTAGTTGAGTTGACGCTTTTAATCAGAAAGCAGATCGAATCTTAGATCAATTGACAGCCTGTTTAGCCATGTAAAGGTTAAGTGCTGCTGTTGATTCACCAAATATGGTTTGCAATTGATCCATGAGGGTTACAGGGATCCTTTTGTTATCTATGGCCATTATTTCTATTTCACTCAGGATTGCGCATAAATGCAGGAATCCAAAATTACCCGCAGCGCCGTTTAACTTGTGAGCCACTGTCTTTGTTTGGTAAAAATTGTCTTTTGCAATTAACTCTAATAATTCATACATTAACTGATTACTGCTTTTTAGGTATAAACCAACTATTTTTTCAACCCGATTAAATCCAAGGCGAATAATATCAGCGTCAACTACTGAAGCATCAAATGTTTGGGTCCTTAGGTGTGTTTTTGAATTACTGGGTTCATCTATAATAGCGCTATTACCGCTATTAGTTACGTTCAGTATTGTTTGTTCAAGGCTTTCTATTGAAAATGGTTTGCCAAGAAACCCATTCATGCCTGCGTTTAGATAGCTTTCAACTTCTTCAGTAAATACATGAGCTGACATGGCTATAACTGGCATGTTAGATATCAAGCTGTCGGCATGAGTTCGTATGTGTTTTAAGATAGTGAGTCCATCAATGCCGGGCAGGCTAATATCCAGTAAAACCAGCGAAGGTTTGAGAACCTCAAGGAATTTAAGAGCTTCTTCACCGGTTTGTGCTGCCGTTACTCTATAACCTAAATGCTCTAGATAATTGCTTGTTACCATACTATGAGTGACGTCATCTTCTACCATTAATACGTCGATGCCATTGACAATAGGCACAGTAAGTAATTGCTGATGGACAGGTGCTGAATCGCATAAGCCAATCTCAAGAGTGAAGCCAATCTCGGTACCGGATCCTAGCTCACTGTTCAGTGTGATTTTACCGCCCATTACGTCAACCAAGCGATCACAAATAGCTAAGCCGAGACCAATGCCACCATAACGTCTGGCACTGCTGGTATCAACCTGGGTGAAGGCTTGAAAAACTTCAGCCTGTTTGTTTTTAGCGATTCCAATCCCACTATCTTCAACCAAAAACTGAATGAATACCGTATTTTGTAACTCGTTAGGGTGGATGCTAACTTGCAAAGTGATCGATCCTTTATCGGTGAATTTGTTGGCATTGCCGATAAGGTTAATCAATATTTGATGTAACTTGCCTGAATCACCCGTTAACCAGTAGGATAATGAGCTTTTCTTTATAAGCTGCAAACTATTATGCTTTTCTCGCACTGATACATTCATTAGACCAATGACATTATCGAGTAACTCAGATAGTTCAAAAGGGCGGTTCGAAATTTTCAGTTTACCGGTCTCAAGCTGCGAATAACCCAAAATATCATTAACAATATCAAGCAATGTTGTATTCGCTGAATTAATAATATTTATGTAGTCTGATTGATGCCTTTGCAGTGGCGTATTAGACAACAATCTTAATGTACCAAGTGCACCGCTTAGCGGCGTGCGAAGTTCGTGACTCATGGTGGCAAGGAATGCCGTTTTGGCTTGATTGGCTTGCTCTGCTTTTTCACGGGCCAATGCATGATTTTGTGCTTCTTCTAAAAGCATGTCGTTGGTTTCACGCAGTTGTTCTGAGCGTTCTTCGACGAGTTCCTCAAGGTGATCTTTATGCTCTCGCAGTTCTTGGTCAAGCTTGTGTTTTTCGATTGCATTATTACGAAAGCCTTGCAACGCTTTGCCCATATCGGTCAGCTCGTCGTGACCCTCGACTATAATATTGACATTATAGTTTCCGTCAGTAATAGAACGAGTCGCTGATTCAAGTGACAACAATCGTCGAATAACGTTGCGTTTGATAAACCACCATAAAATAGAGGAAGCGACTAATAAAAGGATAATAGAAATAAACCCAAACCAACGACGGCTTGTATCCAGTGATTCTTTTGCAGTGGTTGATACTTGATTAATGAGTGCGCCACCTCGCGCATTGAGTTCATTTACAATGTCATTTAATGCTTGTGAAGCCTCAGCTGTTCCTACGGAAACCTGCGCTAGAGCAGCCCTTATTGCTACCAGCGAGGCTCGAGTATCAAATATTCCATTAGCATCATCAGGAGTGCTGTCAAGTAGCATTGAACTTAATAACTCCTTCGCTTTTTGGCGTCTTTGTGGATCGTTAATTTCATTAACACGGCGCTTTAAAATATTAAGTGTTTTGGTAGTTTGTTCACGCAAAGCATTCAGTCCTGGCAAGTCTGATTCTTTGGTGACTCGGTTAAACAGTCCATTTAAATTGGCACTGCGTAAACGAAGTTCATACATTCTCTCCATTGCATCAAGATCAACTTCTACTAAGCGGTCAAAAACGCGATATAGCTGTTGTTTGCTAGCATCGTTCTGAACTAGATCGTAAAGATTAGATGTAATGGCTGAACTGGTGGCTGCTGCATTTGCAACTAGTGAATCAGCAAGTTCATTGAGTTCGTCAGTGGATGCAATTAACCTATTAGCCAATCGATTGAAACGCGCTTGTTGTTGAATTCTTTGGCGTACTAGTTCGTCTTGCTGATGTAATTTGGCTTCGATTTTGTTGATGGTTAATCGAAGCGCTTGTAAAGACCCAACGGCAAATGCTTTTTGTTGAAAATCGTCGAGTAACGAGTTAACCAGAACAACTTGAAAGAATAGATTTGAACTAATTTTTTCACGTTCGGAGTCACTGGTCGCTTTGATCAATTGATTTGCGGCGGAACTAATAGATGCGTTGATTGCGGATAGCTTGTGGGCCTGGCGTAATCCGGGTATTGCTTCATCAATGACAGAGTTTTGTGACTCGGAAATATGCAAAAAACCTTGCAATCCAACAGAAGACGCAGTCACTGCCAACAAGAATATGCTGCCGAAAGCTAAATATAATTTTGCTGCAATGCCCAGTTTTCGCATAACAAAATGCTGCGCCTTGCAGTTGAAAAATGCAAGCGTACAATAATAATTGTCTTTGTTATTTGTCTGGCCGTACCTAATTGTATAAATTATTTTTTTGGCAGCTGTTGATTATTCTTGTTCTAATTTTGTTTGTAATCGTTAGCTCGGTTCGAGCTCAAACTTGGCGGCTTGAAACTTGGGCAGTACCTTTTGATTACTCCAGTGACAGTTATTTTATTGATTACGAACAGACTGAACCAGCGAGTCGACAATGGCATTTATGTATAGCTTACCCACACTTAAAAGATGCTTATTGGCTCAATGTTAATTTTGGTATGGTTCAAGCAGCAAAGCGACTTGGGGTTTCGTTTACGTTGGTGGAGGCTGGTGGTTATCCCAATTTGGAGAGACAGCAACAGCAGATAGAGCTTTGCACTGCTGATCGAGCCGATGCTCTAATCGTGGGGCCAGTTTCTTTTCGAGGCCTTAACGAGATGATTTTTGAAATATCCAAAAAAATGCCAGTTTTAGCCACAGTGAATGATATCGATAATTTAGGTATCACGGCCAAGTCGGGAGTTTCTTGGGTCACAATGGGGCATTCTGCGGGTGAGTTTCTTGCTAAGCGTCACCCATCAGGGTCGACACCAGTCAAAGTGGCCTGGTTTCCTGGGCCGAAAGGTGCTGGCTGGGTTGGCTTTATTGAGTCCGGCTTTAAGAAAGGGTTAGCTGACAGTGCAGTGAATGTGGTAGTCACTAAATGGGGTGATACCGGTAAAGAGATTCAGCGCACCCTGGTACAGGAGGTCATGGAGTCTCATCCTGATGTTGATTATATTGTAGGGAATGCATTGATGGCGGAAGCTGCCATTAGCACTTTACGAAACAGAGGCCTTGACAATGATATTAAGATTATTTCCACTTATTTTACGCCAGCGGTCTATCGTGGTATTCGTCGCGGACGTATTTTAGCCGCACCCACCGATGCGCCTGTTATACAGGGTAGAATTTCAATTGATCAGGCTGTTCGTATCTTAGAAGGGCGTGACTATGTGAAGCATGCAGGACCAAAAATCCTGATGATTGATGAAAATAACTGGCAAGAAATCAATATATCGGACTCTTTAGCACCACCCTCATTTTTGCCAGCATTTGTGTGGCCATAAAGTTTTTTGGTCGGCGATGAACACCATCACTGAATAACATAGATATTTGGTTAAAATGCCAATATAATCTCGCCAAAATTATTGAAGTAAAAGGTTTGCTCACCTAGCTTTATTGGGTCTGTGACCGGTTTAAAATCTTTTGAGATTATCAGTCAGTGATTAAATATAATGATTAAAAAAATTCTTGTGGCAGCTGATGCCTCTAGTGCTGCTAATCGGGCACTGGTGATGGCAGCTTATCTGGCTTCTATGCATGATGCCGAATTGCTAATTCTTCATGTCATTAGAGATATGCAGCTCCCCGCCGTTTTGAAGGAGGCCCCTGAGTTGGAAGAGTTTAACCACACGCGTGAGGATATTTTGCGCCAAGTCGCCAACACTATATTAAGTGAGGCTTCGGCACTGGCAAAAAAAGAAGGCGCTATTAAGATTCAAACTGCCATTGGTAGTGGCGATCCTGCTTCTAGTGTGGTCGGTTTTGCCAAGCGAAGGAATATCGATACGATTGTTATCGGCACTCGAGGACTAGGCAAAATGAAGGGTTTGGTAATGGGCAGCGTATCGAGAAAGATCGTAGATAATGCTGAGGCAAACTGCGTGATTGTCCGTTAAAAGATTCAGAAGGTTTGAGGAAAAACGGCGATTAATAGCGCCGTTTTTGTATTCTGCCTTTCTTAATTAGTTTGGTACTGGGACATCTCTTACTCGAGACTTGGTTGGGTCATAGAAGGGGAATTGCACTACTTTAGCAGGCAGGCGCTTTTGTTTACCGTCGAGTTTTCCAACTTCTAGCTCGGTTCCAATTTTGCTGTATTCAAGCGAGACACGAGCAAGTGCAAAGTTTTTACGCAGGATAGGTGATTTGACAGAGCTTGTGATTTCCCCTATTTGATGACGACCGATGTTAACACAGTCTCCATTTAAGGCCATTTCATCACCTGTCATTTCAAGCCCGACCAACACTCGCTGCGGGTTTTCTTTCCGCTTAACCAGCGCGTCGCGACCAATGAAATCATCTTCTTTTGACTTCAATGGTACGGTAAAAGAAATGCCGGCTTCATATGGATCAGTTTGATCACTGAATTCATATCCAGCAAAAATCAAACCGGCTTCAACACGAAGCATATCGAGTGCCTCTAAGCCAAGTGGCGCTAGTTTATAGTCTTTACCCGCTTCCCAAACAGCATCCCATACGTTGGCACCATCTTTAGGATGACAAAAAATTTCAAAACCAAGTTCTCCAGTGTATCCAGTGCGCGACACAAGGATCGGAATGCCCTCCTCATTACCAATTCGAGCAATTGAAAAACGGAACCATCCAAGTTCATCAATATTAGCTTGGTCCGAGCGAGTCCATATTATCTCTCTTAAAATATCACGGCTCTTTGGGCCTTGAATTTGAAGGTTATGCAGTTGATCGGTTGAGTTTCTGACCCAAGCTTGTAGCCCCAATTTCTCTGCTTGTTCGCGCAGCCAGATTCCGCTTTCATCGCTGCCACCTATCCAACGGAAGTTGTCTTGGCCCAGTCTGAATATCGTTCCATCATCAATCATACCGCCATTTTCATAGCACATTGCGGTGTAAACGACCTGACCCGGTGACAGCCTACGAACATTGCGCGTGACACAGGTTTGCATCAGGAGTTCTGCGTCTGGTCCGGTTATTTCATATTTACGTAGGGCTGATAAGTCGATAACAGCGGCACGCTCGCGACAGGCCCAATACTCATCCAACACGCCATACTGAGTATAACTATTTGCCAACCAGTAGCCTTCATATTCGGTGAAGTTACGTGTGTGCTCAGAAGTTCGTGCATGAAACCCTGTTTCACGGGTCAATTGTGTATCTGCATCAGTAGTCATTCGAAAGGCCGTCGCTTTGTTAAAAGAGTTAGTTGCCGGATAAATCCGTAGCTGAATATCGGTTGGGTTCCACCCATTGGCTGCATCAATGTCACAGGGACATGCAGACGTAACGCATACTAGGTCCTTGAGTGCTTTCATTAACACGTAGTCGCCAGGTCGAGACCAGGGTTCGTCAAAATACATTTGATTGTTGTCGTCAACCATTGTGTTGTAAAAAAGGTTCATTGCCATCCAGCCAGTGCGGGGTTCAATACCATGGGGTTGGAGTGCCTGATTAAAATTTTCGGAGCAATTGATATGGCCTGGATATCCCGCGTCGTCATAAAATTTTGCGGTACAAGCATTGCCAAAGCTGTCGTGTCTTCCACAGGTGTCTTGAATAACTTCGAGCAATGCACTTAAATCCTGATCATAAAACTTTGAGTATAGTCCAGGTTTTGGGTAGGCCGCACCGATAACATAACGCGTATTGGTGGCATCTAGATTTCGTTCGAGGCCTTTACCCAGTTTCTCTGCATCAAAGCATTGGAAGTCAGAGCATTCACGACCTTCGACATCCATGATTTGAATATATTCACCAGCCTTTACCGTATAGGTGTAGGCAGTGCGGGCTTTGATAAGCATTTCATGATTGGTGTCAGAGAGTGGGTCAGGTAGTTTTATTAATTTTGAATTTTTAGTCACCAAGTGACGATGTACAAAAATAATAATATCAGTCACGGTGTTTTGTTGGTCAACCAGCATGGCTTCACCGGGTGCTGTAATAATACAGGTAAGCTTTTTGTTAGCGGTGTAGGTATCGGAAGCACCCGCTGGAGAGTTGTCACCAAAGATTCGAGTACTGGTCGCGTTGTTGATTAGAATCGAACGTAATTGTAAATTTTGAAGAAGTTTTTGAACATTTGGTTGACTTTTGTCTAATAAAATATGCTTGAGCCCTTCTGCCTTACCGTTCGCTGTGGCGCCTATGATTTGCATATCACTCTTACCCATGGCATCAAAAACGCTGATTTCTGCAACCTGAAGTCCTTCAGGATTAACTAATTTTATTTCATCACCAGGATTCAAATCAAATGACACGCTGCCACCAGCTTTTGCTACATATCTTTCAGTGTTTGGCGGTAATGCGTTAAGGCCTGGCTCTAGTATTCGAGTAGGTGAAGCAAATAATGGTGCATTCATTTTTTAGACCTAAGCTGATTCAATTTGATTTTTAAGAACTAGGGTCAATATTTGACCGAGTTGTATTGCAAAACGTGGCGGCCTTTTTTGCTACGTTTTTTAGTTTGTTTGTGTTATCGGAGGTGATCAAATCATGCGGTACATTGTGTTGATCGCTATAATAATTAATGGAGTCAGTTGCTAATAGCTTAGCTTTCATAATTATCTCGTTAAAAAATCACTTTCAACCAGTAAGGATTTACTACTATTTAGCCAAATTCAAACATTTCTTTTTATAATTTACTTGGTTCACTCTCATTAAAGCAATTATCTTAGAGTTAATCTACCGCTGTTTTAAGCCCGCTGTAAACAAGACGTTAAAAGTTGTTAATAGTCTATTTTTTCTGTTAACAAAACAGTTAGAGCCGTTAAAATATAAGTGATTTAAATCACTTCCTTGTATTAATTCTGTATTACAAGCTATTGATTATTACTTTTAATATGTTGGCTGGACTCTTACAAATGGAAAAATGTTAGGTAGTCTATCGATTATTGAAATAACGTAAAAATAGTGTATTCCTTGTTTAAAAATATATAAATGTGATGTGATGAAATGCAGGCGTTTGATCTGGTAAAAGATATTTTCACGAGTTAGAGCAGTTAATATGGCAGTATTTATTGAAATATCAATGGTTAGGTAACGACCCTAACACCATCGCTTTGTCCGACAATTATAATAATCACAACATGATTGACCGTGAATTATTGTTTGAATATTAGAGTGGCAATAGAAAATCTAATGGTTAATTTGTGTATTGGTTTTTAAATTTCAGGTGGAAAGTTTTTAAAAATCAAAAACCTTTTTTAAATGAATGCTTTTATTTCATTGAACAGAACTTGAAATACAGGTATAACAATTTAAGTTTTTAATCTGATGCACAAAAATTTCATCTAAGTAAATTTAG
>Ga0114995_10000260_pt1 | contig 36020 bp, 34 predicted proteins | sample ArcticOcean_MG_C_11_FD_87038 | JGI IMG/M metagenome (GOLD analysis project Ga0114995, IMG submission 87038) | Marine microbial communities from western Arctic Ocean - ArcticOcean_MG_CB2_154 | ecosystem: Environmental > Aquatic > Marine > Oceanic | place: Arctic Ocean: Canada Basin | collected... | reverse complement strand
CAACCTGTTCGCTGGCCCTGACTAAAATACGCAGCTCGCGAGTAATCGCCCAAAGTAATGACAATGGGTCCGCCCCTTCATTTTTTAAACCGCGCAACGACTTAGCCGCTGACTGTGCTTCACCCATGAGCATTCTGTCGATAAATTCAAATAGATTATATCTGGCACTGTCAGCGACTACTGATGACATGGTGCTGGCGTTCACCTTGCCATCCAGTGATAATAATTTGAGTTTTTCAATTTCTTGTACCGCGGCCAAAAGATTGCCTTCTACGCGGTCGGCCAGTATTTGCACGGCCTCTGGATTAGCTTGAATTCCGCTCTGCTGGAGCCGCTGCTGAATCCATTTGGGCAGATCATCACCCTTCACAGGCCACACTTGAATATGAGCGCCCAAGGACTCCAGTACTTTTAACCATTTGCTGTTTAAGGCGGACTTTTCCAGTTTTGGTAAAATAATGAGTAGGATATTATCGGTATTGGGGTTGGCGCATAAATCAGTCAGGGCTTTGCTGCCTTTGTCGGCAGGTTTGCCATTAACGATACGAATTTCGACAATTTTTTTATCGGAAAATAGCGAAAGCGCATTGGCTTCACTGATTAAACTACTCCAGTCGTAATTACTACTGTTACCCTCAACATGAAAGAGTTCTCGTCCAGTGAAACCCCTCTCTCGAGCGGCTAATCGAATAGCATCTGCAGATTCCTGCACCAATAAAGGTTCTTCACCGCTAATCACATAGACTGGCAGCAGCTGTTTTTGCAGATGGCTGGAAAGCTGCTCTGCTCTGAGTTTCACTGGCCGATTCTTTCTTTGCTGCCGTGCGGCACCGTCGCCCTATTGGCTGCCGCGCGGAGGTGATTCAGGATTTGTCTCACAACTTCTTTGTGCATGCTGTCCCTGAGGATTCTCTCTTCAGTATCTGAAGAGAGAATGTCCTGTTCGCTAAACTCATAGCTGCGTTCTACCGACGCTGTTGAAAGAGGGGTAAGGGGAGTTCCATCTGGCTTGGTAATCAAGAAGTCGACCTCTTCATTGAGCTGGTACTCCGCGACCCGGGCACTAGCATTAACTGTGCCGGTGCGGCGATCTTTCCTAACGTCGACAATTACTAATGAATAGGCGGCGCTGGCAGTATTATCGACTAGATCAATATCAGACGCCTTCAACGCTCGGGTTAATGTCTGAATCAAAGGGCTGTGAGAATCTATTGTCGATAGGTGTAAACTACCAAAATCCTCCGGTACCAATTGCGAGTTTCGAAGCTGCCAGCCACAGCCTGACAGTAGCAAGATGATAGTACCAAGAAATAGATTTTTCATTATAGTTAGCGCCCTCGTTGACTGGTGGTTGCATACACTCGATTTAATTGGCCACTATATTAACTAATCTTCCCTGGACAACAATGATTTTACGTATGGTGAAGCCTTCAGTGAAGCGTTGCACATTACTGTCTTCGATCGCCAACTTTTCAATCGTCTCCTTAGGAGCATCCGCCGCTACCTGAATCTTACCACGCACCTTGCCATTGACCTGAATAACCAGCTCTATTGAGCTGCGCACTAGCGCGGATTCATCTAGCACCGGCCAATCGGCATCAGCCACTGAGCATTCGTTGCCTAATGCCTGCCACAGGCTATGACAGATATGTGGTGCGATTGGAGACAGTAATAAAATGGCACTAGTTATTGCCTCGTGACGCACTGAAATACTCTGAGCGTCGTTCGTAGTCAGTTTAGCCACCTCGTTAAGCAATTCCATTATTGCAGCAATAGCAGTGTTAAAAGTATTACGACGACCGTAGTCGTCGTTAACTTTATTAATTGTTTCATGGGTTTTACGACGTAGACTCTTTTGACTGTCGCTCAGGGTCGCCGGGATTAAAGGCGCAACCGAACCCATAGCTAAGTGGGCATGCACCATGGTCCAAAGCTTACGCAAAAAACGGTGGGCGCCAGATACGCCATCATCGCTCCATTCCAGCGTTTGTTCTGGGGGCGCGGCAAACATGGTGAAAAGGCGTACGGTGTCTGCGCCATGTTTATCGATGGCGACCTGTGGGTCAACACCATTATTTTTAGACTTCGACATTTTAGTGACACCGCCGCTGTGCACCAGATCGCCGGTGGCGGTTTCCACTGCCTTTACCGTACGGCCTTTTTCGTCGCGATCGACAGTTACCTCTAATGGCGAGAGCCACTCTTTTCGGCCGCCATTATCTTTATAAAAAGACTCGGCTAAAACCATACCTTGGCAGAGTAGACTTTTGAAGGGCTCGCTGCTGTTAACCAGACCCTCATCACGCAGAAGCTTATGGTAAAAGCGTGCATACAATAGATGTAAAATCGCGTGTTCAATTCCACCGACATATTGGTCTACTGGCAACCAATAATTAGCGCGTTCGGGGTCTAGCATAGCGCTATCTAAGTCAGAGCAAGTGAAGCGTGCATGGTACCAAGACGACTCCATAAAGGTATCGAATGTATCCGTTTCGCGATCAACCGCTCGGCCATCAAGTTCAGCCTTTTTCCACTCAATATCCGATTTGATAGGTGACTGTATGCCATCCATTTCTACATCAGTTGGCAGAATAACGGGCAGCCTATCGAGAGGTACGGGAATTTCTCCTCCCTCGGCTAGATTGTACATTGGGATCGGTGATCCCCAGTAACGCTGGCGACTAACACCCCAGTCGCGAAGGCGGTAGTTGGTGGTCACCGAACCCCGGTTTATCACTTCAAGCGCTGCGGCGATAGCATCGAACGCCGCTGTAAAATCTAAGCCGTCATATTTGCCGGAATTAATCAGTAGTCCCTTAGGCAAAAAAGCTTCGGAGTCTATATCGCAGGCTTCTCCTTTCATGGGGGTGACCACTTGCTGTATGGCGAGGTTATATTTTTTGGCAAATTCGTAGTCGCGCTGGTCATGGGCGGGTACCGCCATAACCGCTCCCGAACCATAGTCCATCAATACATAGTTGCCCACCCAAACAGGTATAGACTCTCCAGTGAGCGGATGTACGGCGGTCATGCCGGTATCCATACCGCGCTTTTCCATAGTCGCCATCTCTGCTTCAGAGACTTGTTGGGTCTGACAGTCCTGAATAAAAGCTGCCAGTTGCGGACTATTTTGCGCAATCTTGAGAGCAATAGGGTGCTGGGTAGCTAGGGTTAGATAGGTCACACCCATCAGCGTGTCTGGTCTGGTGGTATAGACATCAAAACTGCGATGGTCACCAACAGATGTGGCTAAGTCAAAGCGCATGTTGACGCCGCGACTCTTGCCAATCCAATTGCGCTGCATCGTTTTGACCTGCTCGGGCCAATGTTCTAAATCGTCTAAGTCATCGAGCAGTTGTTCGGCGTAGTCGGTGATACGAATAAACCACTGGGGAATTTCTTTGCGCTCTACTGGACTGTCACAGCGCCAGCAACATCCGTCAATAACCTGTTCGTTAGCTAACACCGTTTCATCGCGCGGGCACCAGTTCACAGCGCTGGTTTTCTTGTAAACCATACCCTTTTCGTACAGCTTGGTAAAAAACCACTGTTCCCATTTATAATAGCTAGGCTCGCAGGTGGCTAGTTCACGAGACCAATCGATGCCAAATCCCAGGGATTTAAGCTGTGCCTTCATGTAGGCAATGTTTTCCTGAGTCCATTTAGCTGGCGCGGTATTATTTTGTATCGCCGCATTTTCCGCAGGTAGGCCAAAGGCATCCCAGCCCATGGGATGCAGAACATTCTTGCCCAGCATACGCTGATAGCGCGCTATTACGTCAGTGATCGTGTAGTTGCGCACATGGCCCATGTGCAGTTTGCCGCTGGGGTACGGGAACATAGCCAGGCAATAGAACTTGTCTTTGCTGGGATCTTCGGTGACCTCAAATGTCTTATTTTCAGTCCAGAATTTCTGTGCATCTCGCTCTATGGTGGCGGGACTGTAATGCTGATCGATTGTCATTAAGATTCACTGCTTATTAGGTTGGCAAACAAGCGTGAATTATAGGGGAACTGCGGCCTATCTAACAGAGTTAGATAGGCCTTTGACTCAGATGTTCAGCTCGCCTGTCTGGCAGGAACGCCCAGTTCTTCAAGCTTCGAAGCCATATCTTCTGCCGAGGTAGCAGCATTAATCTGGCGGTCTATAAATAAGATCTTACCATCTTTGCCAATATAAAAGGTATGACGGTTGGGGAGGCCATAAAAAGCTAGTACATCGTAGGCTTTGGCAACCTCTTTCGATGGATCACTCAGCAACGGAAAGTCGGCCTCGGTCTCCGCCGCAAATTCCTGGTTAGTTTCCAGAGCATCAACGCTTGCCATGAAATAACTGACGTCGAGGCGTTTAAGCAGATGCCCATTCTGGGCTAGCGATTTACATTCGATCGTGCAGCCGCTGGTAAAGGCTTTGGGGTACCAGGCAATAACAACGGCCTGTTTGTTATGAAACTGTTCGAGGCTGTAGGTTTTTCCGTCGGTACCCTGCAGTGAAAATGCCGGAGCCTGATCGCCTACTTCTAGAGCACTACTCAGTACTGGAAAGGCCAGCATTGCCATAATAAGAAAGATTTTTGTTATAACATTCATGTTTTTTTAATCCTGTTTAATTTGCGTATCAATATTAACACAGCACAGCATAGCAATGCGGCAATGACGGTAGGCCAGCTACCGAAAAGTGCAAATGGCGTCTGACCCTGTCTCGGTCTGATGACACCCTCTAATTCCCCCGCCGTAAACTGCTCTAGCTGTTGATAAATATTGCCTCGATAATCAACCAATGCCGTAATACCATTATTAGTACCACGCATCAGAGGCTTAGCATTTTCAATGGCACGCATTCTCGCCATTTGCATATGCTGTTGAGGCGCCATTGAGTCGCCAAACCAAGCATCATTACTGACCGTCATAATCATACTAGCGCCTAGCGTGGTCTTTGCCACTAGGTTTGGGTAGGCAATCTCATAGCATATCGCCGTAGCTATTTGGTGTCCCTTAGCAGACAGCAGAGGTTGATTGGAAGCTCCAGAGGAAAACGACGACATAGGCAGATCAAAGAAACTATTTAAGCCACGAAGTGTTTCTTCAAACGGGATGTATTCCCCCGCGGGAACCAGTCTGGTTTTATCATATTGGCCCCTAGACTCACCGAGCCCCATCATAGAGTTAAAAATATGCCGACTGTGGTAATCCCTTGTAGGTATACCGGTAAATAGAGTCGTTTGGTTCACTTTTGCGAGATTATCGACCTCAATCAAATATTCCATAACAGCCGCGGGTAGTGCTGGGATAGCGCCCTCTGGCCAAATAATGATATCTGCACCCCAATAGGGCTCTGTCTGTTCGGATAGTTGTTCTAAAATACTTTCACGCTGGCTGGGAGACCATCTATTGGCCTGTTGTATATTAGGTTGGATTAGCACTACGGACAATGTGCGATCGGTAGCTGTTGTCCAGTCTATCTTTTGCAGCGCATAGCCACCGATAACCAGTGACGCGATTAAGGCTAAGGTGATAGTCGGGCCTGGGGCTAGACAGGAGTCTTTGCGGCGCAGCGCCAGTTGCGTCAATGCTGCAGCTCCAGAGGCCACAAGATAGCTGAGGCCCAGTACTCCGACGATGGGAGCCCAGCCATTTAACCAGTGATCAGTCAGGCTATAGCCCGCATAAAGCCATGGAAAGCCGGTGAAAAGCCAGCTGCGGATCCATTCACCAATGACCCAGATGGCTGGCAAACCGAGCATCAGAGACAAGGGGTTTTGGGGTATCAATGCGTTAAGTGTAAACGGCAGGGCAAATACGAAGGCCAAAAAGAGACAGAATATAACCGTGCCGACGAAAGCTACTGGCATCGATAGCGAGCCATGGTCATACATGCTTACATAAACCCAACTAACGCCCGATAGAAATAAACCCGAGCCAAATACCATGGCTTTGAATAGCAGCTGTTTGGCAGGCTGCTGCTGCAGTCGCCAAAAGAATATTGAGATACTAAAAAATGTTAGGGGCCAAAGTGACAGAGGGGCAAGCGCTAGAGGATATAGAGCGCCTGCCACCAATAGTAATACAGACTCCTGAGCTCTGTTAAGTGGCTTCATAGGCCGTTTTTAGTGACCTCCAGCTGATTGATTTTGCGATTATCGCCAGCAGTTACCTTGAAATCAAAATTTTCGATGCTGGTACTCTCGTTGATCTGTGGCAGGCGTCCGAAGGCATGACTAACCAGGCCGCCAACGGTATCAAATTCATCATCTGGCAGGCCGATATCAAAGAATTCATTAAAAGTACTGATTTCGGTGATTCCCTCAACAAGATAACGATTGTCGCCGTTGCCTCTAATTTGCTCGGGCTCATGCTCATCGGTCTCGTCTTCAATTTCACCGACAATCTCTTCGAGCACGTCTTCAATGGTTAGCAGCCCGGATACACCACCATATTCGTCCACCACAATAGCCATATGATAGCGATGCTCGCGAAACTCTTGCAGCAAAATATTTAGACGCTTGCTCTCGGGGATTATCGTGGCGGGACGCAGCAGGCTTTTTAAATCAAATGACTCTTTGCCCGACAATAATAAAGGTAGCAGTTCTTTAGCCAGTAATATGCCCTGTACATCATCGGCGGACTCGCCGACCACAGGAAAGCGAGAATGCTGCGACAAAATAACCAGATCCAAAATCTGCTCAAGGCTAAAGTCTTCCTCAATCACATTCATGCGTGACCTAGGAATCATTATCTCGCGAGCTTGCAAGTCAGAGACCCTAAGTGCGCCCTCCATAATTTGTAACGCACTAGTATCGATGATTGACTCGTTCTCTGCACTGCGCAGCATGTCAGTGACCTCACCGCTACTGGTTGGATTGGAAGAAAATGCGCGCCCAATCTTTTGCAGAAAAGATTTTTCGGTGGTGTTGTTAGTTTCGTCGTTCATCAGTTTTTCAATCAGACCTTTGTTGGCTTAATCTAGTTTCTTGCTGATAAGGAGGTGGGAAACCCATCCCCAACATAATATCAGTTTCCAAGGCTTCCATGACGGCGGCATCCTGATCGTCAAGATGATCATAGCCCAGTAAATGCAATACACCGTGAACAGTCATATGTGCCCAGTGTGCTGTAGGCGTTTTTCTCTGCACCAATGACTCGAGGGCAACCACGGGTGCGCAGATAACTATGTCGCCCAGTATGGGCAGAGGTTCTGGCACCACCGCGCTAAAGGGGAATGAAAGGACATTTGTGGAGCCGGATTTGCCTCTAAACTGCTCATTGAGCGCGGCACTTTCTGAATCATCGACAATACGGACACTGAGTTCAGCTGTCTCGCGCTCATTACGCAGTGCCGCAGTTACCCAGCGTTCAATGTTGTCTGCATCGGGGCCCTGATCAGATAAACAGGCCCTTTGAATGTCGATTGAAAGTTTCATCGCTATTTCAGGTTGACTCTTTTTTCTCAAAGTCGTCATAGGCATCAACAATACTTTGAACAATGGGGTGTCGAACCACGTCGCGAGAATCAAAGTGAGTAAAGCTAATCTCCTCGACATTTTTCAATACTTCGCAAGCATGAACTAGGCCCGATGCGACACCACGAGGTAGATCAATCTGCGACATGTCACCGGTGATTACTGCGGTAGAACCAAATCCGATGCGAGTGAGAAACATTTTCATCTGCTCGCGTGTCGTATTCTGGCTTTCGTCGAGAATAATATAGGCATTGCTTAGTGTACGCCCGCGCATGTAAGCGAGTGGCGCGATCTCAATAACATTGCGTTCCTGAAACTTAGCGACCGTTTCAAAGCCAAGCATTTCATGCAGAGCATCGTAAAGGGGCCTAAGATAAGGATCCACTTTTTGCGCTAGATCACCGGGCAAAAAGCCTAGCCGTTCTCCTGCTTCGACCGCGGGACGCACTAGCAAAATTCGCTGTACCTCGTCACGCATCAAGGCTTCTACCGCGCAGGCGACCGCCAGATAGGTCTTGCCTGTCCCCGCGGGGCCAACACCAAAATTGATATCATGAGTCTGAATCGACCGCACATAACGCTGCTGACTAAGTCCTCTGGGCTTAATATTGCCCTGTTTGGTCCGTATAATCGAAAAGCTATCGATGCTGTCGGCAGTCTGTGAATTGCTGGCAGGTGGGGTCATAGGTTTTTGGCTCTCGTATTGTCGAAGGTGGAGGTGCACTTCCTCTAGAGATAGTTCGCTGCAATGAGCGGTCTCTTGGTACAAGTTATAAACGACATTAACGGCATTTTCTGATGCCGAGTTAGCCCCATAGACTGAAAAGAAATTATCGCGTGAGCGTATTTCAATACCGAGTCGTTGCTCAATTAATCGCAGGTTTTCATCAAATTGGCCGCAAAGAGAGGCTAGGCGACGGGCGTCATTCGGCACGAGAGTGATGCTATGGGCTGATGGTTTAGTATCCAATCGTTTCAATGGGTGATTTAGAGCCTTTCTGTATCAAGATTGCGTTAGCATAACGCGAACTAATGCCTAGGGTAACCTTTTTTTTAGTCCGCAAAAATAGCCGATAAGCCGTCAGATTTAAATGGCTTTCTCATTGAGTGTCGCTATGTTGGCAAGCTCGCCGCGCAGGCTGTTGGGCAGTGCTTCAGTGACAGTAATGATGGTGAATTTACCAATCAGACTGTGGTCATCACAGCGGAAGTTCACCACGCGATTGTTTTCGGTACGGCCCTGCAACTGCCCAGGGTCTTTCTTAGAGACGCCGGTCACTAAAAGGGTTTCTATGTTGCCCACCATACGGCGACTAATTTCTGCAGCATTTTGCATAATCCGGCCCTGAAGTATCTTAAGGCGCTGTTTTTTAACTTCCTCACTCGTGTTATCGACAAGATCTGCGGCGGGGGTGCCAGGCCGGGCGCTATAAATAAAGCTAAAAGAGGTATCAAATCCGATCTGCTCGATCAATTTCATAGTCGCGGCAAAGTCGTCCTCGGTCTCTCCTGGAAAGCCGATAATAAAATCGGAAGAGATGCTGATGTCGGGGCGCAGAGCTCGTAGGCGGCGAATTTTGGATTTATATTCAATGGCTGTATGGCCGCGTTTCATCGCCATTAAAATTCGGTCAGAGCCACTTTGTACTGGCAAGTGGAGATGGCTCACTAGCTCAGGCACACGGTCATACACATCAATCAGTGCGTCAGAAAACTCGACAGGGTGTGAGGTGGTATAGCGAATACGATCAATGCCATCGATATCGGCCACGTAAGGCAGTAACTCGGCAAAATCACAAATAGAGCCGTCGGGCATTTCGCCGCGAAAAGCATTCACGTTCTGACCGAGCAGATTCACTTCGCGGACACCCTGTGCAGCCAATGACCCTATTTCGGCCAGCACATCGGCCATTGGACGGCTCACCTCTTCTCCGCGCGTGTAGGGCACTACGCAAAAGGTACAGTACTTGGAACAGCCTTCCATTATCGACACAAAGGCGCTGACCCCGTTGGCCTCTGGGGTTGGGAGGCGATCAAATTTTTCAATTTCGGGGAAGCTGATATCGACCACTACCGCACCACCGGTTTTTCGAGACGCCATCATCTCCGGCAGACGATGTAATGTCTGTGGACCGAAGATAACGTCGACAAAGGGTGCGCGCTTAGCAATGGCTGCACCCTCTTGGCTTGCGACACAGCCGCCGACCCCTATCACTAGGTCAGGTTTAGCCTCTTTAAGATGCTTCCAGCGCCCTAGCTGGTGAAAGACCTTTTCTTGCGCTTTTTCACGAATTGAGCAGGTGTTGAGTAATATAACATCGGCATCTTCAGCTTTATCAGTTGGTACCATCTGGTGGCTCTCGCCCAGCAAATCTTGCATGCGCGCCGAATCATATTCATTCATCTGGCAGCCATGAGTCACGATATGAAGCTTTTTAACTGGTTTTATTGTCATTTTTTTGCTTATTCTTTGATCAATGTCACTAAGGCGCATTATAGCTTTGCGCTGTCAATGCGCAACATTTAGCGATGATATGACGATATTTTGTGCTATTATCCCGACCTAAATTTAAGCGCAACGTAGTGAGTCTCCATGGCCAGCGAACCCATTTACCGCATTACCTTTTTTAATCAAGGACAGGTGTATGAGATTTACGCTCGCCACGTCTTTCAGAGCGATCTATGGGGCTTTCTCGAAGTTGAGGAATTTATCTTTGGTGAACGTTCGCAGATGATTGTCGATCCCGCCGAAGAAAAGCTTAAAAATGAATTTGCTGACATTAAGCGTAGCTTCATTCCCATGCAGTCGATCGTACGCATCGATGAGGTTGAAAAAGAGGGCGCATGCAAAGTAACTGAGGCGCCCAGTGGCAGTAACATTCGTGCGTTTCCATTCCCTAGTATGGCGAGTGGCAAGCCAGTTTCTGATTAGGTTTAGGGCGGTCAGCCGGCCGGCCTTTAAAAACTGACAGATGCCAACGCAGGGATGCTTGAAACACTCCATCGCCGCCTCGAGTCAATATAGTATGGTTGGAACCTGCCAGCAAGGCGGTTGATAGCCCTCTTAAAAATGCTAATTCCAAAGTTACCATGAGCTGGTATATCCCCTGTATGGACTAATTCCTAGCCATTTTCCACAGAGCGGCATCTTGGGTGGCTGGTGACAATGTGAATGCACTTCTTTTATAACTTTCCGCGGCAGTGGTGGTTGGCCTATAATTATGAGGTATGCTCAAATCAACGCTTAATAATATCGAATTAATTTGGGACTATGGTAGAGTTCTGTGCAATGCGACATTAGTATTGCTAGGAGTTTTTTCCCGACCAAAATAAGGAAATTTAAGATAATGCAGCATGCATCTCTGCCCTTTGAATTTGCGCGAGCCAATAGATTGCTCTTACGCAAAGTTGAAGGAGATCTGATACTCGCGCCAGATGCGCCCGACTGGGCGGTCGAGGAGGTCAGTCGTATCACCAATGCTGATTTTCCTATTGAGCGGGTCAGCAGCGAAACCTTTGATGAGCTTGTTAGCGCCTATTATAGTGCTGGCCAAAATTCTTCCGAATCGGTGATGGCTGACATCAAAGACTTTGTTGATATGGAGTCAGCCGCCGCCGATCTTGAAGGCGCGGGTGATCTTCTCGACTCAGAAAATGATGCGCCAATAGTGCGTCTGCTGAACGCTATTTTAGCCGAATCGCTCAGAGAAAATGCCTCCGATATCCATATTGAGCCCTACGAAAAAGAATCATTAGTTCGCTTTCGTCTCGACGGAGTTCTGAGTACCGTGCTGACACCCTCGGTGCAGATTACACCGCTGCTAATCTCGCGAATCAAGGTTATGTCGAAACTGGATATTGCTGAAAAACGTCTTCCTCAGGATGGTCGTATGAGTGTTAAGCTTGGTGGCCGCAATGTTGATCTGCGAGTCTCCACCATGCCCTCCAGTTATGGTGAGCGCGTAGTAATGCGACTGTTGGATAAAGATGCAGGCAAGTTGCAGGTGGATGATCTGGGTATGCCGGAGATGATGTCCGCTGAATTAGCCGAGCTGATCAATCGGCCCCACGGCATTGTTTTGGTCACCGGCCCAACAGGTTCGGGTAAAACCACCACTTTATATGCCGCTCTTCAGCAGATGGATCGCCAGGGTCGTAATATTATGACGGTTGAAGACCCGGTTGAATACGATCTTCCGGGTATCAGCCAGACCCAGATTAATCTGCGCGCAGGCATGACGTTTGCGCGGGGTCTGCGCGCTATTTTACGTCAGGATCCCGATGTCATTTTGATCGGTGAGGTTCGCGACGGTGAAACTGCCGAAATTGCGACACAGGCCAGTTTAACTGGCCATTTAGTCCTTTCGACACTGCACACCAATACCGCCTCTGGGGCGATCACTCGACTGCAAGATCTGGGTGTGGACAGCTTTTTGTTAGCCTCAACTATCCGAGGGATTATCGCCCAGCGGCTATTGAGAAAGCTCTGTGTTCAATGCCGAGTAGAAATAAAACCGAATGCGTTCAATCGAGACCTACTGAAGCTAACGACTGGCCAAAGTATTTACGAGGCTGCAGGATGTGTGCACTGTAATAGCACCGGTTTTTCTGGCCGACAGGCCCTGTTTGAATTGGTCTCTGTTGATGCCACTTTACAAACACTGATTCATAATAACGCTGGCGAAATAGAACTGGAGGAGTCGATTCGCAGTCGTGTACCAAGCATTCGTCAGTCCGGTTTCAGTCTTGTCTGTGAGGGCGTCACTACGATCGAAGAAGTCCTTCGAATCACGAGTCAGTAGCCCCATGCCAACCTTTGACTACTCGGCTTATAACGACGCTGGCAAACTCATCAACGGTGTGGTGTCCGCTGATTCTGAGCGTCAGGCTCGACGTGTACTAAAAGATCGAGGCCTACTGCCGTCGTCATTAGTGGAGTTGGGTGATAAGGGTACGGGCAAGCGCCGCATTGGCCTAGAGGCAAGGGTTAATAATTTTGATCTGTCCCTGCTATTGCACCAGCAGGCAATTTTAATTCAGTCTGGGTTGCCCTTAGAAGAAGCCCTGCGTATGACTATTGCGCAGGCAGAGACTGCTGGGCAGCGCCGCATGGTAGAGAGCTGGCGCAGTGAAATCATCGAGGGGCGAAGTTTCTCAGATGCCTTAAGACGCTCACCTTATAAAATCCCCGAAAGTATTATCGCTGGTGTTGGGGTCGGCGAAGAAAGTGGGCACTTACACCGAGTACTGTTGCGGCTTGCTGAGGATCTTGAGACCAGTGCAGAGAACAAAAAAACCATTACCCGGGCGATGATTTATCCTGCGTTTTTAGTCGGTTTCTCGGTCGTTGTAGTGACCATCATGATGGCCGTAGTAGTACCAAAAATTACCGCCATATTCATCACCTCGAAACGTGAACTGCCATTGATTACTCAAGCTGTGGTGGCTCTTAGTGACTTTGTTCAGAGTTATGGTTTGGTTCTGCTGCTGCTGGCTATTGTTTTAACTCTGGGCTTTCGTTACGCCATGCGAGATCCTGCGCGCAAAGAGCGCTGGCATGAGTTAATGCTCAGTATGCCCGGCCTGGGACGCTGGATACGAATGGGGAGTATTGCCGACTGGGCCCGCAGTTTGGGGGTGTTGCTTAGCAATGGCGTTCCCGCGCTGGCAGCATTGAGTATTTCCGCTACGGTGGTTAGCAACCTGCACCTGCAGCGTAAGTTCGAGTCGGTCACCGAAGGTATGCGACAGGGTAGCAGTTTGCAAAAGGCGCTAGAAGACAGCCAGCTTGGCAGTGGTTTTTTAGTGCATATGGTCGGCAGTGGTGAGGCTTCCAGTGAGCTTGATAAAATGTTGCTGCGCGTATCGGAGTATTACTCAGTACGCCTGAAAAATGCGGTCGAGATATTTATGGCGCTGTTTACGCCAATAATGGTGATCTTGATGGGGATGATGATTTTGGCGGTTGTCGCCGCCGTTATGCTACCCATACTAGATATGAATAATATGATCTGAGGTGAATCCACTGGCTGGGATGTTACCTCGATACAAAATAGTCTGCCTGAGCGCCAATAGTGGGCTAGAAAATCGATTCTTATGAGTGGAGTAGTGGTATGAAAAGTAACGATAGGCAGGGGGGTTTTACCCTGATTGAAATCATGGTGGTTGTCATGGTCATTGCTTTGATGGGCGCGATAATTGGTCCAACGGTATTTAAGCAACTGGACAAGGCTAAGGTGACGCGTATTGCTCAGGATATTCGAGTGCTGGAAGGAGCATTAAAATTTTATAAAATGGACAACTACCGCTACCCCACTCAGGCGCAGGGATTAGAGGCGCTGATTACTCAACCGGTTGGTGAGGAGAAATGGGCCGGCCCCTATCTGCCAATATTGCCCGTTGATCCCCGTGGCGATTCGGCTTATGGCTATGCTAATCCTAGTTCCCATGGCAAAGATGTCGATGTGTTTACACTCGGGTTTGACAATCAAGCCGGTGGCGAAGGTCCAGACAAAGACTGGGGTAACTGGAATATCAAGTGATACCGGTTCATCTTAAATCTGGCCGCGGGACTTGCTGATGACAGGTAGGCGTGAACAGGGTTTTACGCTGATTGAAATCATGGTGGTTGTGATGATTATCGCGACCATGTCAGCTATAAGTCTGCTGGCACTTAACCAGGCTTCTGATCGGCGCTATGAGACTGAAGCAGATAAGTTGCTGATTTGGCTGCAGCAGATTTCTGAGCGAGCATCTCTCGAAGGTGCGGCCTACGGTATAGTGCCTGAAAGTGATCCTGAGCGTGAAGGCGAAGCCACTCCGTCAGCGATTATAAGACTTCGCGTTGTCGTTTATTATCGGATGCGCTGGGTGGCAGTCAGTGCTCCAGAACCCTTCTTGTTAGAGGACGGCGCAACAGTTCATTGGCTTTTGGAAGATGCCGAGACAGAGGAACTGATGCCGCAAGGGGATCAAATGACTAATAGGTATGGCGATGAGATTGAGCGCCTGCTGCCTGAAATGGCCTTTTTGCCCGACGGCTATATTGAGCCTAAGGCTGAAATAGTGCTGAGTTTTGACTCGTTTGAACGCACCTATGTTTATCTGTGGAACGACGATACTTCGGCTATGGCTTTGGAGCGACGCGCAAGATGAAAGTTTATGGTGCCAGCGCGGTGCGGGGGTTCACGTTGATCGAGGTGTCTGTAGCCCTAGTTATCTTGAGTTTGGTCCTGGGTGGCGCTATTTCCATGGTACAGCAATATGCCGATGAGCGTATTCGCTTGCGCGAACGTTTCTTTTCTAATTCAGTGGGCTGGAATCGTCTGATGCAGCGCTATCAATACGCCCAGGGTTGGGTTGCCGCCAATGAGGGCAATAACGACGCAATAGAGGGTGTCGACGAGCAGGCCGGGCAGGATTGGCGATGGAAGATGAAGGTCCAAGCGGCTATGGGCAAAGATTTTTACCGCTACGAAATGCAGGTCGGGCTTGCGGGTAGCGAAGTAAAAAATACCACACTCAGTCTTTATCTAATAGGTAAGCCCTAATGAGCCGTTTGGGGCGCAGGCAGGGTCGGCAGGACGGTTTCACCCTCATTGAAGTCATGGTTTCGTTAACGATAATGGCGTTTATGTCGGTGCTATCTTATCAGGCCATTGATATGGTGATCGAGGTCAATGAGCGCAGTCGGTCTGATTTGGCAGAAGAGGCCAAGTTGCAACGTGCGTGGCAAATTATCGGCCAGGATTTATTGCATCTGCGGCCTAGAACATTCGTCGATGAGCGAGGTTCAATTGAGCCGGCCTACCTCACCGATCCTAGCGAATTCGGTCTGCGTTTTAGTCGCGGTGGAGGCCCGATGATACGCTCTAATCCCAGCGGTGTTAGGCGTGTAGCCTACAGTATCAATGAAGACCAGCAGCTGCAGCGACAGTCTTGGGCCATCACTGGATCCACTAGGGATAGCGAGGGCAGTCGTTTGATTCTCCTCAATGGTGTGGAGGAAATTCTGCTCGAGCACCTGGCGCCAGATCATAGCTACGATCCGAATTGGCCCCCTCTAAATCAAAAAGTGAGTGTCCGTAGTTTGCCAAAAATGATTAGACTGACGATTGGGCTAGTGAATAAGACTGAGACTACGGTTCTGTTTCCAGGGGTGATCTCGAACTGATGAAAGATATCAATGGACAGCGTGGTTCGCAGCGCGGCGTCGCACTGTTAGCGGCACTAATACTCACCCTCGCGGTGGTGTTGGTGCTGAGTAATATTTTTTATCGCCATCAGATTGATGTTGCTCAGGCCGGTGCCTCGATGCATCGCGACCAAGCACTGCTGCTGGCTCTTAGCGGTGAGAGTTGGGCCGCCCAGCTGCTGTCTGATGCACAAGATGATCGCAGCGTTGATGAATTTGGTGAGGATTGGGCTCAGGCGATGCCGTTGCTTCCCGTGGAGGGAGGAATTTTGACCGGCTGTATCGCCGATATGCAAGCACGTATAAATCTAAATAACTTTGCTAGTTATGATGCGCCGACACTGCGGCTGGAGATGGACTCTGAGAATATGGGTGCGGCCAAAGTCTGGACCAAGTTGTTGGATATTCTTGAATTCCCTACAGATCCGGCCAGAGTAGCTAGGATCATTGATTGGCTCGATGCTGATTCTGCAGCCGTCAACTCTTGGGGCGCTGAGCAGCCGGATTATGACAACTTCAGTCCGCCGCGAGTAGTTGCCAACACGCGCGTTTCAGACGTTACTGAGTTGGCAGCGATCAGTGGTTATGAGATTTGGGAGGTGCAGCGTTTAGCGGCCTGGTCAAGTGCTCTGCCGAGTGATACAGCCATAAACATTAACACCGCATCAGACGAGATTTTACTGGCCCTTAGTGGCACCCTCAACGAGCCATTTGTCGATAGGGTGCTTGAGAATAGACCGTTTAACACGGTGGCTGACTTTCACGCGATGATTGCCAATGAGTTTCTTTTGGCCCCGGCGGACGTCTCTGCACGCTGGCCACCGCGTATCATTGATGTAAAAACCGATTATTTTGAGCTTTACCTGGACGTGACGTTAGGGGAGGCACATATCGAGTTAAAAAGTATAATGAGCCGTCGTGGATTGAAAGAACCAGTGGTTATCTCTCGATCGATAACGCTAGTGCCAGCCAGTCTGCCGGATAGAGCACCTGATAAGCTGTCAGCCGCCGAGGCCTTATTTGCCGATGAGGCACGAGATGAAGAGATCGACAGAACGGACGCTAATAAAATTGCGCCGGAACCCGCCTGTTTAATGATTGGGAAAAATAGTTAGATGAATGTTGACCATATCCACAACCTAGATCAGCGTCTGAGTGATGAGAGCGACCCACTCAAATCAATGGCCGGTGCCAATAGCCTAGCCATGGCTCTATGGGTTCCCTCTGAGCGGATCTCGATGCATCTAATCGATGTGCCGTCGGCGCCAGAACGTAAGTGGAGCGCACTGATTCCCTGGATGCTAGAAGACAGAGTTTTGCAGCCTGTCGAGACTATGCATTTCGTAATTAATCGCCATTCAGGTAACAACCAATTGCAGGTCATTGCTGTTAGCCATGAAGACATGCAGCAATGGCAGCAGGTTGCACACAATGCTGGTGTTGCAGTCAACCTAATGGTGCCTGACTTTTTAGCCTTACCTTATGAGTCTGGGCGTATCACTGTAGGCTGGCGAAACGGATTATTGTTGGTGCGCAGTGGCACTGACACTGGTTTTGCAGCCAAGCCGAACTTGGGTTGGGCTCTAATTGATAGTCTGTTGGCAGCCTCAAACATATCCCCACGGCTATCTATTTCACTGCCAGATGAAACCTTGGTGCCAGATCATCTTCGTGATCTGGCCGATATTAACGATGCCAGTATCGACTGGCAATTTGTGGATATGCCGATTGGCTTCAATCTGCTAACGGGAACATTTAAATCGGCGTCATCGGTTACCTATTCCAAGGGCTGGTTGCCCACGATAGGTTTGGCCGCGCTCGCTATTGGGCTGTTGGTGGTCTATTTGCAGATATCCTCCAATGCCCTAAGGATTAATGTGCAGGCTCTTGAAAAACAATCATTGAGCAGTTATAGCAGGCTGTTCCGTGGTCGCGCGCCTGAGGTTGCTCAGATTATAGGTTCCGCCGAACAGCGCTTGACTAAACTTCGTAAGCAAAAGGCTGCGATAGGTGCCGGGTCTATGGCCGCACTGGTTGCCATTGAAGATTTGATGACCGCCTGTAACTGTGATTTGCGATCGCTCAGTGCCGATGCCCAGGGCATCCGCTTGGAGATAGATAATGGCGCTAAGTTAAAGGCCAAGACGCTCAGTATTCCGGGTTACCAAATCGCCCTGACTCAGCTGCCCGATGGTGGCCCTGAGAGTGTTTTGTTAGTTGTTAGGCCCAACGCAGAGGCGATCAAATGAATGCATTAATTGGTCGGCTGCAAGATGGCTATGCGGGACTGCAGTCCCGTGAAAAGCGGTTTCTTTTGGGTGGTGCGTTAATGCTTCTGTTAGCGCTGACCTATGTATTATTACTGCCGTTGGTAGAAAAGCAGCGTCAGTTTAATGACCGGCATGAGAAATTATTGCTACAGCTGTCCTGGTTGCAAGACCAGGCTGCGGTCGTCTCAGAGCTAACAAATAGCTGCACGAGCGCGGATACTGACGCCGTTCCACAGCGCGATGCCATTCTCCGTTTGGTGCGCCGTAATCAGCTAATTTTGGGTAATTTAACGCAACAGGTGCAGGGCTATTCCCTGAGCTTTACGAGCTCTGACGCTAACTCTATCATGCGAATGGCATACCAGGTCGCCTGTGAGGGGTTATTTATTACTCGCCTAGAGATCGCGGCAAGTGATGAATTTGGCTCACCATTTGCTGGCACTATGGAGATTACAGGTGTTGATTAGTAAAAAGATGTATCCACTACAACTTATACATACGGGCGTTGCGTTGACGTTAGTACTGCTCTGCCTCTACCTAAGTTTTTTGCTTGCCATGCAATTTAATGTTGGCAAGACCGTGGAGGCTAGCGTTACGTCTATTCAGCGCGCCAAGCCCCTGTATTGGGATTGGTTTCGCGGTGATTCTGCCGCGGCGGTTGTGGTTGTCGATCAGCGCGACAACCTAGCGGATGCTGCGATAGACGCTGAACTGCTTGGCGTTCTAATTACACAGAGTACGGCGTCTGCCACAGTAAAGTTTAGGGGCCGACGAGAAGAAGTTTTTCACAAGGGTGAGCAACTAGCCTCAGATACGACAATTATGGAGATTGAAGCCTATAGAATTGTCGTCAAGCAAAATGGTATCAACAAACAGGTGCTGCTAAAAAAGCCTGATATTATTATGGAAACCGAACAGTCGTCTCCTGAAGCCCAGAGCCCTGAGAGCGGCTTTGCTCTGGCTAATATGTTTGGTGCGGTGCCGGTCAATGTCTCGGGTGGATCTGGGCTAAAACTGAATAATCTCTCAGACGAGATGAAAATATTAGCGGATATCCGTGACGGTGATGTGGTCATTGCTGTGGACGGTATGGCTATGGGCGAGTTGATGGCCAATCCGGCTGCGTGGATGGGCTATAGTGGTTCGAGCAGCCTGCCCGTGACCTTGATCCGAGAGGGCCAAGAAGAAACTATCTATGTGAATGCCGCAAGCCTGTACGCTAAAATGTTACCGTAACTTGAATTCGATAAATACAATGAAGATGAAAGGATTAATCTCAAAATGAATATTCTTAAACAGCTGTATCATGTCACGGGCGCAACAATTGTCGCTCTGTGTATAGTTGCTGAGGTGTCAGCTGTAGAAAAGGTATCCGTTAATTTTCGCGATGCCGACATTCTTAGTGTTATTGAAAGCGTTGCTGAGATCACCGGCAAATCTTTTGTTATAGACCCCAGAGTTAAAGGGAAAGTCACCATTATCGCTCCCGAGCCGTTAGACGCATCGTTGCTCTATAAGGCCGTACTTTCATCGCTTCAGGTGCAGGGTTTTCAGGCGCAGGAAGATGGCGCAGTGGTGCGAATAGTGCCCTTTAATCAGGCCTTTAGTTTTGCGGGTGGCCAGGGCGAGAATCAGCTGCAAACGGAAGTGCTGCGGGTCAATCATGTGCAGGTGGCGACACTGGTACCCGTGTTAAAACCGCTGCTCAGCAATGGTGCGCGACTGCTAGCCTATGCCTCCAGCAATAGCCTCGTAGTCTCAGATATCCGCAGCAACGTGGTTCAATTGAAGCGCATTTTAAAACGACTCGATGATCCTGATACCACAGCCGTTGAGATCATCAGTCTTAAACATATCTCTGCCGGAGAGGCGGTACACATTGCCAGCCAGCTCAAACAGTTACAAAAGCAGGAGCTTTCGCTGGTTGAAGACGGGCTAAATAATCGCGTTATCGTCAGTGGTCCCGGTATCGCGCGCAAATCTTTTATTGATCTGTTAAAGAGTTTGGATATCCCGGCGACTAAGCAATCTGGCGTCGCGGTTATTCCACTTGATTTCTCGCGCGCGGCAGGGCTGAAGCCTATTATTGATGGCATGCTCAGTTCGGATGTATTTCTGCGCCTAGCCGGAGAGTCTGCCGGTGGTAAGAACAGTAAGGCCAGTTATAAAGTAGAAATTGATGAATTAAATAATGCGCTTATTATTGCGGCTCCCTCGGCGGTGATTCGGGAGGTTAGAACGGTAATCGCCGAGTTGGATGTCTCTCGACCACAGGTCTTAATCGAAGCGGTGATTGCTGAGCTTTCCGAATCGCAGGCAAAAACTCTCAGTACTCAACTTATTTATACTAGTCAGCAAAGAGGCGGTTATCTGACTAACTTTGATGGTGCGCTCGCCGGTCTGTTAGGCTTGGGTGCCAATGGTAGTGTCGAACCTGCTGCGCTTACTGCCGCTCTTAGCGCCTTGCCACAGACTACCTTAGGCATTGCGGGGGATTTTGACCGGCAGACAGGGAAGGGCATGGGTATTCTGATTCAGGCATTAAAAACTGATGGTCGTACGAACATTCTCTCTACGCCCTCGGTGCTGACACTCGATAATGAAGAGGCAGAATTGTCTGTGGGTGAAGAGGTGCCATTTCAAACCGGCAGCTTCACTAGTGGCAATAGTAACAACAACAGCGGCAACCCCTTCACGACGATTAATCGTGAAGAGGTGGGCCTAAAACTTAAAGTTAAACCACAGATCAGCAAAGGGGGTGCCGTGCGACTGGAGATTGAACAGGAATCATCAAAAGTCAAAAGTGGCGCACCCGGTTTGCAGACTACGTCAAAAAGTAGCATGAGAACCAACGTCATGATTCAGGATGGCGAGCTATTAATATTGGGTGGTCTGATTGAGGACAAAACGGATGGTTCCGCCTCCAAGGTGCCTATACTAGGCGATATCCCGCTACTGGGTAGGCTGTTCAGATCATCCCGTAAAATTGGTGAGCAGAGGGTGTTAATGATGTTTATCCGGCCTACCATTATCCGCACGCCGGAGGATGCCAAGAAGTTGTCGCAAAAGAAATTTGATCACCTGATTTATCGTGATCTCAAAGGCAAGAGACGTGGGCCGCTGACGGAGCAATTAGAAGCGTTTAAAGATAATGTCGACAGCGATACTGACGAGTAAATCGCTTGAGCATCTACCTACAACATTTTGGTTTAAAACGGGAGCCATTTTCAATTGTTCCAGATCCAGGATTTCTGTACCCCAGCAATCATCATCGCCAGGCTGTGGCCCATCTTAAATATGGCCTTGATCGGGAAGGAGGTTTTATCCTACTCACGGGTGAGGTGGGCACCGGAAAAACCACCTTAACACGTACCCTATTGACACGCCTGCCCGCTCATATCCGGGTCGCCTACGTGCTTAATAGTAAACTTGAGGTGACTGATGTATTAGCCAGTATCTGTGATGAGCTGGCAATCGATTTGACGGATATCCGCGGGCTATCCTTTTCCAAAATATGTATTGATGCACTCAATCAAGATCTGATCACCAGCCATGCCGAGGGCCAGAAAACCCTAATTGTTATTGAAGAGGCGCAGAATCTCACGCCCGATGTATTGGAAATGCTGCGCCTGCTAAGCAACTTAGAAACCAATACGCAAAAGCTTTTATATATATTGTTGGTAGGTCAGCCGGAGTTACTCGATATTCTTGCCCTCAAGGATCTACGCCAATTAAATCAGCGCGTGGTTTCAAGATTTCATCTGTTGCCGCTAGAAAAAAAAGACCTCGCTAACTACGTAAACCATCGCCTGCATAGGGCCGGAGGACAGCAGCCACTGTTCAATAGTGCTAGCATATCGATGTTGTTCCGAAAGACCCAAGGCGTACCAAGACTGGTTAATTTAGTTTGTCAGCACGCACTGGTAGCCGCCTATTCTTTGGGTGCTAAGACAGTATCTCCAGCGCTGGTGAAAACTGCGGCCAGGGAGGTTCTCGGTAGCGGGAAAATCATTAAAACAGACAGATGGCGATTTGCCGTGATGGCCGCGTTACTCTTTGTCATCGGCGGTTTAATAATGCATTTCGTTGATAGCCCTGATATTTCGACGCCAAGGACTAATACGCCGCAGCTATTATTAGAGTCAGCAGAAAGGCTAGAATCTGAGGCTATCAATAACCCAAAGCCACAGGACTCAATTGCCAATCCATTTGTAGCTCTATTTGGACGTTGGTCAATTGATATTGGCCAGCTCTATTCAGAGGACGCTTTTTTTGCGCAGGCGGCCCACCAGAACTTGGGGGCTTTTAAAATGACTGCGGGTACCGTAGAGGCGTTACGCAGAGTCGATCGTCCTGGTATTGTCTGGCTCAAAGAGGAGTCGTTACTCAGAGTCTATCTGCTGACGGGTATTAGTCAGAGTAAAGTCATATTGACGGGTAGCCAGGGAATTAGCAGTATAGATCTACTACTTTTTACTGAGCGCTGGACCGGTAACTTTTTGTATCTATGGCAGCCTCCTCAGGGATTTAAACCGTTAAAGATTGGTAGTAAGAACCCCCAACTGGTGAGTTGGCTGCAGGACCAGTTAGCCAGTATCGACCAAACGGCCGAGCGCTTGGTGACTGGAGGTCTTTACACCAAAGCAATTGCCAATAAGGTTCGAGACTTCCAATCCGAGCAGGCGCTAAAATCCGATGCGATCGTCGGGCGCGAAACTATCATGAGACTCAATCAACTGACCAATGAATCAGTTCCTCGTCTCGATAAAGGTGACCAATAATGTCGTATATCCTTGATGCATTGCAAAAAGCAGAGCGTGACCGTCTGAGGGAAAACCCCAAAGAATTGGACGATATTGTGAGCGCTAACTGGAATCCTTATACATCCGACACAGAATCGATGTCGGTTAAAACACTCGGGGCGGTGGCGATTTTTTTGCTGCTCTTGCTCGGGGTTGGTGGTTATTTAATCTTGGCAAAACCGATTTCCGACTCGGTTGAGCCATTGGTAGTGGTTCCTGAGCAGGCTCATCCATCGGTGCTAGTAATCCCCACAACTACTCAAGAATTAAAAGTATCTCGGCCAATCTCGCTGCCAGTTATGGTCGTTTCTGGGCATATGTTTATTGCACAGGCCTCAGCGTCCAATAGGCTGTTCACCGGTCAGCGGACTCTCAAAGCAGGTGATCGAATAGACGAAAATTGGATACTTCTTACTATTGGCCCAGATGGCTTTAGAATTCGAAACGGTGAACGCACCGAATATTTACCTTACCGTTAGTTCAATGGGCGTCGACAACCGCCTCCGCATTCCGATCGAAGCGCTTAATTCGGCGATACGGAAACACGTCGACCACATAGCCGCTACGTATTTGATGCTGTAAATTAGTCCAAAAACTTACCTGATAGAGATCACTATGCATCTCTTCAAACATATTGCGCGCCTTAATATTGCCGGAGAAAAACAAGCGAAATTCTTCAGGAAAAATATCATCTGGACCCACCGTATACCAGGGCCCGGATTGCATTTCCTCCTGTTCGTTTTTTGGCTCTGGTATTTTTCGAAAATTACAGTCGGTAAGAAATGCAATTTCGTCATAGTCATAGAATACTACACGGCCATGACGGGTCACCCCAAAATTCTTTAACGGCATATCGCCGGGGAAGATGTTGGCGGCAGCTAGCTGTTTTATACAGTTACCGTACTCCTCCATTGCGCTGTACATTTCCTCATCACTCGCACTTTGTAAATAAATATTAAGCGGTGTCATATATCGCTCAGTATAAAGGTGCTTAATAACCAGTTTGTCATTTCGTATTTCAATCTGTGATGCAGCAACCTTTAGTAATTCTTGTATTAGCTCATCCGAAAATCTGTCTAAGGGAAAAATTAAATTATCGAATTCTTGAGTATCTGCCATTCGACCAATACGATCATGTCGTGATACCAGCCGATATTTCTCTCGCACAATTTGATGTGTAACCTCTTTGGGTGGAGCAAACTTATCCTTGATAATCTTAAAAACAATATTGTATGAGGGCAGCATAAATACCGTCATTACCATACCCTTAATGCCCGGAGCGACGATAAATTTATCCTCCGAGCTGTTAAGATGACCCACTAGTTGGCGAAAGAACTCCGTCTTTGCATGTTTGGGAAATCCCAGCGAATTATAAATTTCATAATCTAATTTTCGCGGCATTAGCTTTTTAAGAAAATGCGAATATTGATAGGGTAGCGGCGCATCGACCATAAAATGGTTGCGTGTAAAGCTAAACAGTACGCTGAGATCATCGGCGTTGAATATCGCCGTATCCACATATAGTTGGCCTTTTTCGGTATTTAGAAATACTAGAGCCAGCGGAAACTTGTTCTTGCCATCGACAACTCGGCCAACCATATAGGCCGCCTTACCTCGATAAAATGTCGACTCCAAAATATCAAACTTAATCGCATCTCGTGGGCCAGTGATTTTCGGAACTACCTCTTGATTAAACACATCCATTATGCAGTCAAGGTCTAAGTCAATATCTTCGCCAGGCAGAGAGAATTCAGACTCCTTAAGAATCCTTCTAAAGGTATCACGAAATCCTTCGCCTTCGTAACGGACAAAAATACTGTATTCGGCAGCTGGCGCTTCAATCAATTGGGAAGACAAAACGTAGATAATATCGTCATCAATTTTGTCATGATCATGCAGGTCGCTGAAGACAGAGTTAAAAAAAGTCTCGGCAATTTCAAAATTGGGAAAGTTAAAGACTAGCTGAGTATAAGCGATCTTAGCTTCCCGCCACAGTTCGAGATTGGCCAGATCCTTATTTGTGACCATACCCAAATACTGCACCGTCTGTGCGACTTTTAATTTATACAGTTCAAGACGATCGACGTTAGCTTGCTGCACTCCATGCCAGTCGGCTTTTTCAAAGCGCGCCTTGGCGCTGAGTGTGGAGTTGAGGTAGTCGGCGAAGTAACTGCGAAAGCCATTGAGGATGGTTTTCGCCATCCGCCGCGCTGTCGAGTTATGAATCAGTGCTTGCATAGCTGCATCTTCTTTAACTTAGGAGTTTTTTGAGATTATCCAACTGCTGTTGGTTGTGTTCTCGGCTAGCAGGTACTGCTGAATATTCCGGTAAGGCATCGGGCGCCTCGATAGTCAGTTCTTCACCGCGCATCACTCGCTCGCAGTACTGCTGATAGATTTCGCCAAAGGGAGCAAAGGCTTTTGATTCAATACTATTCGCCAAAAAATACCAGCCACAGTCTCGGCCAGAGAGGTATACCGCAGGATGTGACCAGCGTTGCTCGGCTTTGGGGCTAGGTTTATTGCAGACTTCTTGGTACGCTTTGCGTAGGGTTGGCAGCCCGGCTGGCATCCCAACTATTTTGCAGGCACTAAGCATTTTATGTAATGTTGGCAAATATTCGCTCTCAGCGATGATTTTCTCTGCAGCCTTAAGAATGGTTTCCGCAGAGAAATCTCCAACCTTATTTAACCAGAGTTTTTTGGCGAGATTCTCAGATTTTGGATTGTCACCAAAGGCACTGAAATACTGATTGTGATAATTTACACGAAACAGCGCAAAAATCTGATTGATAGCATCAATCAGCTGCGGACTAGCAGGGGCCGATTTAGGAAGCCCAGCTTCGGTCGGAGAGAGCGTCGATGATGTTGCGATCCCTGATACGACCTTTTGAATAAGATCCTTGCTGTTTGCCATCTGTTTCACTCTCTGACTGTGGTTGATTGTGTCTGGCCCACTGGCGCTTCACATACTGTAAAAACTTTGTGCTCCAAGATGCATGGGGCGTCCCATTTTCCTGCCAGTAGAGGACAAATTCAGGAATACCCCGCTGCGCAAACTGACGATCTATGTTGGCCATTTGCAGTACGTCATAGACAGATTCTTTTGGTTGCCACTGCGCGGGCATGGGACGTGGCATTGCATCCTGTTCCATTATGCCTGTGTAAAACTGCCATTGTCGGCGCACATGCTGAATAAATTTTGAATCCCAGGTATTGGAGACATCACCACGGTCTCGCCAATAAAGAATAAACTCAGGTACGGCGTCATCTATAAAATTGGGGTTAATGCCGCCCTTGGTAATTAATATATCGAGGGCATCTTTTGAGGGCCGCCATTCACCCGTCAGTGATACTTCGAGACTACGGCGACGATTGGTTGACTCGGCCTGCTGCCACTGACGCCAAACTTCTTTGATATATTTTGATTCCCAGCTATGGCGAGGGACATTGCGCTCACGCCAATAGGCGACAAACTGCGGTATCTGTTGATCAGCAAAGGCCTTGGTGACACCCAATTGGGCTAACTGGCGCAATGCGTCAGAACTGGGAAGCCAGCTGCCACCGATAGTTTTTGCAGCATGGGGGATCTGTGGCGCCGATGCAGGGGCCATTGACTTATTGACTGGCTGAGGCTGTTTATAGGTCAGCTCATTAAAGGCAAAGCGAAAGTCCAGCTGTTCTGAAAATGGACTGCCACCGATCAGTAAAAGACCTTTTTCATGGAGGCTTGCAGATAACCTGCGAATGTCGGCTTCATGCCAAAAAGGTAGCAGAGCCAAAAGCTTACTGGCGGAGACGGTAACCCAGTCAAAACCACTGCTCTGAATAGGGTTGCCGTGGACCATACATTCCTGCAGCACCTGCAAGAATACTGTCTCCTCTAAGCCGATAGTCGCGGCCAGAGTGGGAGAGATAACAATTGTTTTTTCAGGTATGAATGACATCGGAATACTTTAGCAGAAAGCTCAGTGATGAACGACATAATCATGGTGATTGGGGAATTTTTACGTCGCCCAGCCGCCACTTACTGGAAACACCTGTCCGACAAAGCAGTCGGCGGCATCAGAGCACAGGTAGGCTGCAAACTGCGCGTCTTCCTCCATAGAGACCAACCGGCCCAACGGGACTTCGCGTCGCAGTCTCTCTTGAAAGGTAGACTTAGCCTTGATCTCTTCTGGGAAGTAGGTGGGATTGTCGACAAAATTCTGTGCTATGCCATTGAACTGAATACCCTGAGGTGCGAGCTCTACGCCTGCCGCCTGCACGTAGGCTAACTGCGCACCGCGTGCGGCACTATAGGTAGATGCTCGTTTCATACCACGCAGTGCAGCTGCACTGCCCATCAGCAAAATTTTGCCTGACTGCCGCGCCAGCATCTGCGGCAATAGGGCGCTGACGAGCCGCGGCATGGGGTCAACGAGAGCCTTAAAGGCGGCTGACCATTCCAAGTCTTCGACGTCCTGTACCCGGGTAAACGGCGCGGGAACAGCCAAATTAATCACCAATACGTCTACATGGCCCGCGGACCTCACGATCTCAGCAGGTACATTGGCATTGTCCAGTAGCTGATTATTGGCAATTACGGTAGCCCCCAGAGTAGCGAATACTTTACACAAAGAGGGTCCCATAAAGGTCTCAGCTTGGGTAATCAATATACGTTTTCCGTCTAGGCTAGTGCTCATAAGGATGTATTCCCATTGTAACTGGCGGCTAAACTATCCAAAGCTGAGCCTGAGAGCCGGTTGACCGTCCAGTCATTCATAGGTTCAGCCCCAACAGATTGGTAGAAATCTTTGGCCGGTTGGTTCCAGTCCAGCACCCACCATTCAAGGCGTCCGCAGTTTCGTTTCAACGCCAGAGCGGCGAGATAGCTAAGCAGTTGTCTGCCAAATCCTTTGCCGCGCATTTCAGGCTGAATATAGAGATCCTCAAGATACAGCCCCGGACGCGCCAGAAACGTCGAATAATTATGAAAGAACAAAGCGAAGCCCACGGGTATATCCTGACTTTCAGCGATCATCACTTCGGCGTGCCGCGTATCGCCAAACAGAGACTGTTCTAAGGTTGGTACGTCGGCGATTACCTCATGCAGCAGCTGCTCGTAGTCAGCGAGTTCCCGTATAAAGCGCAATACTAAGGGACAGTCGTCAATAATTGCCGGGCGAATATTAAGGTGGGTATTATTGGCTAATGGCATAGTTAATGGGCCGTTGGGATTTGAGCCTGTATCTTAGCGTTGACTAGCTATTTTTAGCACTGTACATAACAACAGTAATAATATTTAATAAAGGATATGAAATAAGCCCTTTTGAGGAGGATCGGTTTGAGTAGTAAGACAAAGTCGGCTTATGTGTGTAATGACTGTGGGGCTGACTATCGAAAATGGCAGGGGCAGTGCACTGAATGCAATGCTTGGAACTGTCTCTCTGAGGTGCGCTTGGGTCCGTCGGTTGGCGGTGGCAAGGTGCTGCGCCCCGGATTTGCTGGAGCTGTGGACAGTTCTATTAAAACTCTGGCTGAAATCGCTCTCGATGAAGTCCCGCGCATCAGTACCGGGACTAGCGAGTTAGATCTGGTGTTGGGTGGTGGGCTGGTTGCCGGCTCCTGTATCTTACTCGGGGGCGAACCAGGGGCAGGTAAGAGCACTCTGCTGCTGCAAACCATGTGCAAACTAGCAGAGCAGCATTCGGCGTTGTACGTGACTGGAGAGGAATCGCCTCAACAGGTGGCCATGCGTGCTAATCGTCTAGGTTTACCGACCAATAAACTCGAGATTATGGCCGAGACGTCGGTGGAAACTGTGTGTGCGATTGCTGAGCATAAACGTCCCAAAATTCTTGTGGTCGATTCTATTCAAGTAATGCATCTTGAAGATATAACCTCCGCGCCGGGCAGTGTTTCTCAGGTGCGGGAAAGTGCCGCGCTACTGGTGCGCTTTGCTAAGCAGACGGGCACTGTGCTCATCTTGGTGGGCCATGTAACCAAAGATGGTTCACTGGCGGGCCCCAAGGTTCTCGAACATATGATTGACTGTTCGTTAATGCTAGAGGGTTCCAGTGACAGTCAGTTTCGCACGTTGCGCAGCAACAAAAATCGCTTCGGTGCGGTTAATGAGTTGGGGGTGTTTGCCATGACTGACAAAGGACTTAAGGAGGTATCCAATCCTTCGGCGATCTTTCTGCAGCGCGGAGAAGAGGTTTCATCCGGTAGCGTGGTCATGGTTATCTGGGAGGGCACAAGACCCCTGCTAGTCGAGTTACAGGCGTTAGTTGATGATAGTCATCTGGGTAATCCAAGACGAGTGACCGTGGGCTTGGATCACAATCGTCTATCGATGCTGCTGGCGGTGCTTCACCGGCATGGCGGCATTGCCGTGGGCGATCAGGATGTTTTTGTCAATGTGGTTGGTGGTGTTAAGGTACTTGAAACCAGTGCAGATTTGGCCCTGATACTTTCAGTGATCTCGAGTTTCCGTGATGCTCCCCTGCCTCAGGATCTTGTGGTCTTTGGCGAGGTGGGCCTGGCGGGCGAGATTCGTCCGGTCGCCAATGGGCAGGAGCGGCTGCGCGAGGCGGCTAAACATGGTTTTACACGCGCTATTGTAGCGGCGGGCAATGCACCAAAGCAGCCGATTAAAGGCATGACGGTGATACCCGTTCGCAGGGTGACTGAGGCCTTGGAGGCGCTTTGACGCCAATACTTGTCTAGGCCGTGGTTAAAATTGAAATTGCTTCCGGTTCCCGCAGTAGGGGCTGAATATAAGCCAGTGCTTTCTGGCGTTCGTCAGACTGATACCAAACTTTCCAGTCTGCTAGATTGTCCATCTGTATCAAGGTGTAGCGAATCTTGCTGTCGTTTAGATCCTTAAAAGACTTACTGGAAATAAAGCCTTTGGCTGGCACCGCAGCCTGAATAATTTTTCGTGAAAATTCCTCATAAGTGCTCTCCATTTCTGACGCGAGCACGCGTTTTATCAATACAGCTAACATTTATTTTTGACCCTAACGTAATCACCACTGTGGGCGTAAGATTACCATGCCGATTATATTTTTGTTAGTGTTCGAGATTGACATCAAGTGCCGAGGTGCGTAAATTACGCCTCTTGCTTCGGCAATAGGTTCTCGCGCTTGACTAGCTTCGGTTTGGTTAAGTAAGAGTGAAATGGGAAATCGGTGCGCTATGCCATATATTGGTAAAAAAGTAATTCCGATACTGCCCCCGCAACGGTAAATAAGAATGTTTTGCTGTATGACCACTGTGCGATTTTTGGCATGGGAAGGTAGCTAAACAGAGACGCTAAAAAGCCTCTCACTTATGAGTCCGGAGACCGGCCTATCGCTATGCAGACAAACCGCGGGGTGCGGTCTTGTGCTGATTGACAGTCTCTGTCAGTTTTCTCGCACGCCCCCGTAAATTTACCTTCAGTCGCTCGGGTGTGAGTGCAAGAGAACCTAAAAATGAAAAATATTTATTCTATGGCGACAGTTGCTACTGTTTCGCTGCTATGTGCATTACCTTTTGCTGTCCAAGGGCAAACTGCCCAAAAAACTGAGATTGAAGAGGTGCTGGTCAGCGCCTCTTTAATACCTATTGCCGCCTCGCGCTCTGCTAATGCGATCACTGTGATCGACAGCGAGCACCTTAAAAACCGCGCTGCGCTGAGTGTTAGCGACTTGCTGCGGGATGTGCCAGGACTTGCTGTAAGCCGCAGTGGTGTGCAGGGTTCGGCGACTCAGATCCGTGTTCGTGGTGCCGAAGCCAACCACCTGTTGGTGCTTATCGATGGCGTCGAAGCCAATGATCCATCTCAGAGTGATGAGTTGAATTGGGGCACCTTAAGTGCCGCTGATATTCAGCGTATCGAGGTGATTCGCGGCCCCCAAAGTGCCATGCGCGGCAGTGATGCTATGGCTGGTGTGGTAAATATTATTACCCGCCGTGCCGATCAGCTTCTGAGTGCTGGTCTTTTTACTGAGATCGGCAGCTTTGGAACTCACAACAGTGGTTTCAGTATTGGTAGCAAACAGGGTGACTTTGATGGGCGTCTGGGTGTTAACCATATTGAAACCGAGGGTGAGAATATATCTCGAACTGGTACTGAAAAAGACGGCTACAAGAATACTAATGTGAACCTCAATGCTGGCTGGACGGTTAACGATGAGCTGCGACTTTCCTTTGTCGCACGTCAGTCTGATGGCATGAATGAATTTGACTCAGACATGGATTTTGACGGGGTTGTTGATGATCAGGATATGGTATCTGAATTCCGCAATAGCACTATGGGTGTACAGGGCGACTATGTTTCTGCCAGTGGCCGCTTCCAGCAGAAGTTGGTGATCGCGCAATCTAACAATGACAACGAAGCCTTTGATACTGGTGTGCTAGGAACTTACACATCATCAACTAAAGATCAATATCAGTATACTGGTTCAGTTTTTTGGAATGAATCCTCACAGCGTCTGTCTGTGCTGGCGGAGCGCGAAGAGGAAGATTTTCAGCAGCGTGGTGCAATTAATGATTATGGGATTTTTGGTGTCTACGACCCCAATCAGGATCGCAAGCGCGACACTAACAGTATTGCAATCGAATACCGCGGCGATGTTTCCGACAGGCTGAGCCTTGCAGCCAGTGCACGTTATGACGATAACTCAGAGTTTGATAGTGCCAATACCTTTAGAGTTGAAGCGGTTTATCAACTCAACGACGGCACTCGTCTGCGCAGCGCCTATGGTACCGCGATTAAGAACCCGACTTTTACTGAGCGCTTTGGTTTCTATACTAACTTTATCGGCAATCCCAACTTAGAACCTGAAGAATCTGCTAGTTGGGAGCTGGGTATTGATCAGATGTTGTTTGATAACAGTTTGACCTTATCGGCGACACTTTTTGACACTGAGCTTAAAAATGAAATCAATGGCTCTGCTCTCGATCCTGTCACATTTGGCTATACCGCAATTAATAAAGAGGGTAAAAGCCAGCGCCAGGGTGTTGAGTTAACGGCTATTGGAACCCTAAGTAGCAGGCTTTCTTTGAATGCCGCATACACCTACACCGATTCTGTTGAGTGGGATGCGGAAAATGCTGTTTATATCGATGAAGTGCGTCGTGCCCGCCATATCGCAAGTTTAAACTTGGCTTGGCAGGCGATGGATAGCCTGCATATTAATGCCAATGTACAGCACAATGGCTCTCAAACTGATGTGGTATTCCCCAATATTGTGGATTTAGACAGTTATACCTTGGTCAATCTTAACGTTAACTTCAGTGCTACCGAAAAGCTAGATGTCTATCTTCGTTTAGATAATCTGTTTGATGAAGACTATGAAGAAGTCTTCAGCTATCAAACGCTGGGATTCGGCGCTAGCCTCGGTGTGCGTTTCAGTTTATAGATGACTCCTCCTCTAGCTAAAGAGATCAAGCGAGTTTTGCTGTCATGGAGCAGCGGTAAGGACTCGGCTTGGACTCTGTATCATCTGCAGCAGGATCCAATGGTTGAGGTGGTGGGCTTGCTCACCACCTTTAACGGGGAGTTCAATCGCTCGGCGATCCATGGCGTGCGCCGACAGTTGCTGCGCTTGCAGGCAGAGGCCGCGGGATTGCCACTGATCGAAATACCACTGCCCTGGCCCTGTTCTAATGAACAGTACGAAAGCCTTATGGATACTGCCTTGGATAATGCTAGAACTCAGTTGCATATGGATGCTATGGCGTTTGGTGATCTTTATCTGGAAGATATACGCAGCTATCGCGAAACGACGATGCAGGGCACAGGCCTACAGGTAATGTTTCCCCTTTGGCAAATTCCCACTGACCAACTGGCACGACAAATGATTGCAGGGGGCCTTAAAGCGGCGATTACCTGCCTTGATCCACGTGTGATGCCTGAGCATTTTGCTGGTGCTCAATTCTCTACTCAATTACTCGAAGAGCTGCCAAAGGCTGTTGATCCCTGCGGTGAAAACGGCGAGTTCCATACTTTTGCTTGGGATGGTCCTATGTTTAGCAGGCCCATCGCCGTAGTTGGCGGTGAGGTTGTTAAGCGCGACGGCTTTGTCTATGCTGATTTACGTTTGGAGGAAGACGCATGAAAATAGTCACGTTACTACCCAGTGCTACCGAGTTGGTCTGCGGCCTAGGCCTTCGGGAGCAGCTGGTGGGCGTCTCTCACGAATGTGACTATCCGCCTTCAGTGGTGGGTCTGCCGATTCTAACTAGTTCGAGAATTCCCGAGGGACTGAGCAGCGCTGAAATCGACAAATTGGTTACTGATCAATTAAAAAATGATCAGGCGCTCTACGATCTTATTATGCAAACCCTGATAGATTTGGCGCCAGATCTGATAGTGACCCAGGCACTCTGTGATGTCTGCGCGGTGTCGGGAAATGATGTGGCCAAGGCGATTGGCAGTCTGCCGGGGAATCCCCTGGTGATCAATCTAGAGCCGATCTGCCTGGACGATGTTCTCGAGACCGTGACCCTGTTGGCTAAGGCGGCCAATACGGAAGAACAGGGTAAAACCTATGTTGCCGAGCTGCGTGGTCGTATAGATCAGATTGATAAGCGCTCCCAGACTATTGCTTTATCCGCCAAGCCCAGAGTGGCTCTGTTAGACTGGCTCGACCCGCTGTTTGATGGCGGCCACTGGAGTCCGGAAATTATTGATCTGGCGGGAGGTATTCCGGTGTTCGGCGACAAACGCGAGCCATCTCAGCGCCGTGATTGGCCCGAACTGATCGATGCCGCGCCCGATATTATCTTTATTGCCCTCTGCGGTTTTAATGTTGAGCGTTCCCTACAAGATGTAGAGTCTTTCTTGATGGCAGAGGGCTTTTTCGAATTGCATCGGCGTGCTGGAACTCAGGTGTATCTTGTGGATGGCAATGCTTACTTTAGTCGACCCGGTCCACGCTTAGTTGACGCCCTAGAAATTATGGCCAATGCGCTACACCCAGATACTCACCCGCTGCCAGCAGGGTTGGATGCGGCGTTTAAACAGAACTAGTTAAAAGTAAAATTAAAAGAGAAAAGATTCTTATGAATGAAGAACAAGATAAAAAACAGCAGTCCCATCAAAAGAAGATGGAAAAGCTTAAAGACAATGTCGATGCGACTATTGCAGCGGCAAGCACTGAACGCGGCGTAGGAATATTGCTTACGGGCAATGGTAAAGGTAAGTCGAGTTCTGCGTTTGGCATGGTGATGCGCGCGCTCGGTTATGGTTATAAGGTGGGTGTAGTTCAGTTTATTAAAGGTCAGCAGTTATCCGGTGAAGAGCTCTATGTGCGAGACAACTGTCCCCAGGTGACCTTCCACCAGATGGGCACGGGCTTTACTTGGGATACGCAAGATCGCTCGGGTGATATTGCCGCAGCAAAAACAAGCTGGACCATTGCTGAAATAATGCTGGCAGATGATAGCTACCATCTTGTTGTGTTGGATGAGCTGACCTATATGCTGAGCTTTAAATATCTTGATCAGGAATTAGTTTTAAACGCGTTGCAAAACCGCCCAGAAAACCAATCAATCGTGGTTACTGGTCGTGGTGGCGGATCGGCACTGTCTGACTGGGCCGACACAGTGTCCGAAATCAAAGATGTTAAACATGCCTATAATTCTGGAGTGATGGCTCGCAAGGGCGTGGACTTCTAATTGCGACGACTTTCGGCGCCATTTGTTATCAGCCTGCTGGCTTTAATGCTGCCATTGGTAGTGTTATTCGCTCTGGGTACAGGCACCGTTAATATTTCCATTGCCGATATTTGGCAGGCAATCATGGGGTTGTTTTCCAATGACAGTTCCAGCTCTAGTTTCAGTTCCAGTAGCCAGATTCATACCATCCTATTTGATATTCGCTTGCCGAGAATTTTATTAGCTCTCTGTCTTGGAGTTATTCTGGCCATTAGTGGTGCGGTGATGCAGGGGCTGTTTAGAAATCCTTTGGCAGACCCGTCTCTCATCGGTGTATCTGGCGGAGCCTCGGTGGGTGCCAGTATCGTTATTGTTATGGCGGGCGAATGGATTCAAAGCGGTTCGGCGTTGGGTTTGTCGGCGGTGGCTGTGGGCGCCTTTGTCGGCGGGTTTATAGCGACTATTTTAGTGTACCGCCTGGCTACCTCGGAGGTTGGTACCTCAGTGACCACCATGTTACTAGCGGGTATTGCCATAGGGGCGATTGCCGGTGCGCTGAATAGCCTGCTCAGTTATTTTGCCGACAATGATATGTTGCGCCAGATAAGTCTGTGGCAGATGGGCAATTTAAGTACCGCCAACTGGTCGCGTGTTGCCATGGTCGCCGCGGTTGCTGCGTTACTAGGGGGTCTTTTCCCGTGGGACAGTCGCGCGCTCAATGCCCTGTTGTTGGGCGAGTCCGAAGCGCGCCATCTGGGTATTGATGTGCAGCGCGTAAAGCGGCGACTCATTGTTTTAACTGCTCTGGGTATTGGTACCTCAGTGGCGATGGCGGGTATGATTGGATTTGTCGGCCTGATTGTTCCCCACGCAATCCGTTTATTGATTGGCCCAGATCACCGTTGGCTGCTGCCCGGTTCAGCCCTAGCTGGCGGCCTTCTGTTAATTATTGCCGATAGTCTAGCCCGTGTTGTGGTGGCACCGACAGAGTTGCCCACGGGTATTTTAACGGCACTGTTGGGCGCGCCATTCTTTGTTGCGCTGCTTATTCAACGGCGCAGGGAGATTTAGCCGTGGCACTGATGGCAGAAAATATCTCCCTGCATATCTCCGGCTTTAACCTACTGCGCAATGTCAGTATGCGTGTCGAGCCGGGAACGGTAACCGCCATTGTTGGCCCTAATGGCGCCGGTAAATCCAGCCTACTGAAAGTATTGACCGGTGAGATGACAGCGTCTACTGGCCATGTAAGTCTCAATCATCAGCCTCTAAATGCCTGGGCGCTGGGGCAAAAGGCTAAGATGCTTGCGGTATTGCCTCAGCATACGGTGTTAAATTTCCCCTTTACTGCTAATGAAGTGGTCGCTCTTGGACGTATTCCTCACCAGACAGGCATCCTTAAAGATGAGCTTATTGTTGCTGATGCTCTAAAAGCGGTGGATGCCAATTATCTGCAGAAACGCTTTTACACCCAGATGTCAGGGGGTGAAAAACAGCGGGTACAGCTGGCGCGGGTGCTGGCGCAAATTTGGGAGCCCACCCAGCTTGGCGACCAGTTTCTGGTGCTGGATGAGCCTACCTCTGCCTTTGATTTATCTCATCAAAAATTAACGTTAGAAATTGTCCGTGGTTTGGCAGAGCAGGGCACCGGCGTTGTTATGGT